>Ga0228710_1000184_pt1 | contig 62250 bp, 25 predicted proteins | sample MedpolnodulmetaG_FD_177995 | JGI IMG/M metagenome (GOLD analysis project Ga0228710, IMG submission 177995) | Root nodule microbial communities from Medicago polymorpha collected in Santa Monica, California, United States - pink nodules | ecosystem: Host-associated > Plants > Roots > Nodule... | reverse complement strand
CCCCCACACCCGCAATCCCAAGAGGAATATTTGGCAACTACATAAAAGGTTTGTAGTAAACATTACCAGCAGTTCCTGGTATGCAGCGTAGTATTGTGGATACCTTGCCCTCGGTCCTCCAAAAGCTTCTTGCCAGGTATCTACAAGAACCAGTATCTTCTCTTTGACATGAAAATCAGGCTACAATTGATATGACAAATAGCATCAACACATTTTACAATATGAAAGCAGAAACAACATAGATAAACAGTGAAAACATCTGAGAAACTATGCGTACCTTTTTCTTTACTATTTTCACCATCTCATGAAGCACATCTCTCTCTGCAACATGCATGTGAACAATATCTCCACAGTTCTTTATGATTGTTTCCAGCAACTAGAAGCAGATCAACAGGAAAATAAATAAGTTTTTCTGATTATCAAATATATAGACATTTAAATTTTATCCAGACTATAGAGAATGCTCCCAAGCTGAATAAACATCATTTGGACATAAAATCTTAATGGCAGGCGTCTGATGAAGCTTATTTGAACAAGCAGTGACAACCTAACACGTAACTTAAGGCTATATTTGGGATGATGGAGTAGTGGGGATAGCACTTATAATAGAAAATATAGTTGAATCTCAACTTAGGCTCTGTTTGCGAGTTTTGAGGGGAGGGGAAGGAAAGGCTTGGGAGGGGAAGGGAAGGGAGAAAGGAGGGAAAACCTTCCCCTTGTTTGGGAGTTAAAGAAACCAACAAGGAAAGGAGATGGAGGACTTATGTGATAATTTTACTATTTTACCTTTTTTTTTCTTAAAATCAATACATTGTGTTATACTTTGTAATTTATCTTGTAAATTATAATTGGAATTTTGAATTATTATGAGGACAAAATTGTTAATTTGTATGTTTAACCCCCAAAAATCCCCCAATTTGGGGGAACTTTAAAATTGGACAAATGAAGCCCTTCAAAACCCCCCAAAACCCTTCCCTATTTTTTTAAAACTCCCAAACAAGGATTTACCTCTCCATAAGCCTTTCCTTCCCTTCCCCTCCCCTCCGAAACCCAACTCACAAACAAAGCCTTAGGTGCTTTGGGCATGTGTGGAGCAGACCTGTAGATTCCATAGTAAGCAGGGTAATTAAGATGGAGGGCAATGTCATTGCTAGAGAGAGGTACTGGAAGGCCAAAAAAACTTATGGGTAAAACTATAAATAAAGAGTTAGAGGCCAATGGATTGGCTATAAACAAGATATGTGATATAATATTATTGTGTGGTTTGATCCATTTAGTCGACCCCACCTAGTGGGATAAGACTTGGCTTCTATTGTTGTTGTCGTTGTTGTGTACTTGTATGGACAATTGGAGCAGTGAGGTCATTAATTGAGTAGCATGGTAAAGAATTCAACCATATGTTTGGGAGGTTTCTTTAATATTAGAGTGGGATGTTTAATAAAGGTTGTTCAAACCGCTCAATTCCGTTCAAGCCTCCATATTTTCATAACTCCCTTCTTTGTAATGGAAAGCTTCTCACTATTTTTATATGATCATCATGTACAATTCCAATCCTGAACATTCTACATTTCTTTCTTCCCCTTTTTAGCATTTCTAAATAAGAGCTATGCAACTATGTAGTTTTTCACAAAACTGTTATTAACTTCTGCACATTAAAAAGCTTATCAATTGATTAATGACTAAGGCAGGTAGATGTTTTGAACAATCTGTAAGATTTGACAAATTATGAAACACCAAGGTTAAAATCCATAAAACACTAGCTGAAATGGCCTAAGATTATTTTATTAAAGGAAGATTTTTTTTTATTTGAAGGCCTAGTAGCACAGCCTTTTACGTAATTATGCTGAGGTTTTTATTTGAAGCTTACACGGTCTATGTGGAATTTACTAAGGAGAAATGCAACACTGGTAGGATGATTGTCTCACGCTTGAAAGATTAGAGAAACTTCCTTCAGTTCCATGTTTTCAGTAATAATAGAAATTAAATTTCCAATACATTCTACTCTATTGATTACCATCGAGACTTTCAATTCCAAACAACAGATAGGAACTTCCCCCCACTACTTCCAAGCAACACAGGCTCTGCTTGATATCATATTCTAAATCTACTTTTTTCATAATGGTTTAGCCTACAAATTTTATAAATTTTCCTTCATTTCTAACTACTTGACTATACTCTATATGATCAACTCAGTTTTTTGGGCTCTGAAAATGGTCTTATACACACAAATCTAAACCATCAAAGGCAAGTTTACCGGTATCATTATCTGCTCATTGTAGTCTAAATCAAATATTTATTTTAGATAATCATATAGAATACAAAATTTACTGCAACTTTAGGCTCTTCATCTCTGTTATATTTTGATTGACTATTTTAGAGAAACATCTAACAAAGTTGTTCCTTGATGCAAAAACAAAAGCACTTCCTATGATTTTTTACTGATGAAAAGGAAAGAAAAGAACCCTTAACACAAACTACAACAAGTATAACTAATTATAATTCAGGAACAAAACATTTAGAAATTAGTCAACTTTTTAAAATTTAGGAGGTCAAAATGGATTTAATACAGTTGAAGAAATGATGCATAAATCCAAAAGCATCTTCTTGAACAATGCTAACATCAGGCAATGATACACAAATCCAAAAGCTTCTTTTTAACAAATATTAACATCGGGATTTAAAAATAAATAAATGAATAAAGTTGTATTAAAGCGCTCCTTCACTTACAGTTAGTGCAAGGAGTTGAACTTTAGAATTTCTACTTCCAATCCGTTTCTTTATACCTTTGACAACATCCTTTGCTTGCCTAATAACCATAACCCAACTGAATTCTCAATATATGGAAGTATAAACCAAGAGCAAAACTCAAACATCATACGTCAAATATTCAAATTCTGGTGTATAAACATAGAAACTAGTAGAAAGTAGAAACAAGAAATATGAAATACATATTCAGATACACCACCTAGTTCTCCCATTTACCAAAACATAGATATGTATATATTGTAATCCCAATTCCATTTCTAATAAGTACAACACGATGTTTGAATTGTAAGAAATAGAACAAAAAAGTGGGTACAAGTATTACAACAACAATAACCAAGCCTTATCCCACTAAGTGGGGTCGCCAGGTACAAATATTACAAAATCCTTATAAATCATATCATATAATTTCATATTGAAGATTACACAACAAACTAATACCATACAGCATACGTGTGCAGACATGTGAGTCACAAATTAGCAGAACCCACAGAATTGATTAACAACATCACTTCAGCTTATAGCATAAACGATTATGCATAAACTATTTCTATAACAAAGGATAAATTTAATTAGTTTGCGTATAAGCTATAAGCTGTTTTCATAAATTAAATTGGAGAGCTTACGAAAACAAGCTGAAAACATGTTAAATAGCAGTGCTATATTGGACAAACCGCTATTGTTCTTCGATAAACTATTCATTAAATAATGTTAAATATCGGTTATAGTGGCGCTATAGCACTATTAATAAACCGTCGTTTTCCTCTAATCTACAACATTGGCTGAAAATAGCGAATGAACATGTCATAAGTTGTTCCAAACAATCTCACAAGTGATTATATGTAATAAAAGCACTAAATCTCAGAATTTTGAAGCACGTAATTAAAATTAGGTTATAAACGAATTCATTCAGAGAATTCGTTGATCCATTCCACAGTCCACACTAAAACCTAGCTCGAATTTTATTGTTTTCAATTTTTCCAAAAAAAAAAAAAAAAAAAAAAAAAAAAAAAAAATCGATCAAACCAAGAAAGAACAAAGAACGCGAGGGATTACGTACCCAGGGTCATGATTGAGCATGTCACAGATCTCGATGTTCATAGCCCAATCGGGACCGATGAGCATATCGCTCGTGGCGCGTTCAACCATAGAATTCACCATCTCCGATCACCGACGAAGACGATTCAAAACAGTTAAGGATCGGTTATTTTCCGACGACCGTAGACAGAACCACCGATGCGATCGGAGAAAGATTCCGGCTATGAATTTGGAAAATTGTGGTAGTTTTGTGATACCGTTGAGGGAAAGGTTTGGGGTTAGAATTGGAAATTTTGAAGGGAAAGAACAATGATTTTGTTATAAGAATGTGCCACGTGGCATAATTGATGCCGTTGGTTTTGAAGACTGATTTTGATCAATGATGATCTTACATTAGCATGCCCAGGAAACCCACATGTAGAGGAATGGGGACCATATCCTTTTTAGGGGGAGAATAAAATATAAGAGAATATGATTTTGATTTATAATTGATCTAATAATTTTTTTAAACGACAATAATCATATAAGTACGATTCATATGATAAAAAAATTGTATAGCCATATGATAGATTAGGTGGAGATTCAAATTTTCAATTCTTCATTTTTCAACATTTAATATGTGAGTTTCGTTGTTTGTTTGGTTACAAGGCTAAAAAGAAAAACAAAAAAAACAAAATTACAATCTACAAAACCAAGTTTCTGCAGTATCTATTACTACGACATGAGGTAAGTATGCGGAGGAGAGATGTGAATCATCATATATGAAGATGAAGAAACTCCAAATTTGTAAAAAAGTCTGCACACTTTATTGTCTTCAGGCAAGATGGAGCAATAGATAGGATTCGATCTAGGTTGATGAGATTTGTAATGTCTTGAATCTAGTAGCATACTTATGGTATCTAGGTGTTAGCTCCGTGAGAATGTTAACACGGTGAAGGAAATTAGAATAACAAATAACATCTTGAAAGCTCATCTCTCTAGCCAACGAAAGCCTCCCAGATGAATAGATAGCATGAAGCTCGGCTAGAAGGATGTCGATAGCACCTGCAATGTAGCTTGAGAAACCTACAATCCATGTCCTTAAAGGAAGATGTTGAAATATAGGTAGTTATACTCATTTTAGAGTTAATTAAGGGTACTAGTTTAGTCACTATATAAGTCACAAGTTGACTCTTTTGTATCTTATAAGAATAAAGTATAGTCTAGATCAACCCGAAGAGGTAGGCATAAAAGTATTTACCCTAAGGCAAAATCCGAGAATTCATTCTATTTTCTGGGTTTGGAAAATTGCCAACTTTCAAAAAAAGGAATCTTATGATATGTTAGGAATCTCTTATGATAACCATTCGCGTCCTCTTTAACATTCGTATCATTTCAACTATTATCAATACAATAATTTTCTAAGCTTTTTCTCTCTATTTTCATGGATGTCATGTTTCTCAACATGGTATTAGAGCAATGGTTTCCTCCATGAACACAATTCTACTGCATTTTCTTGAGAAATTTCAGTTTTTGTCCATTTCCTTTTTCGATTCATTTCCCTTCAGTGTTATTTTTCTTCGCTTTCTTGAAAAAATTTCTTCTCCACCCTTTCTTTCCTGATTTTGTTCTTGATCTATTCGATCGCTTTTCGTTTTTGATTCGTATTTCAATCTCATATGGTTCTTTTGCATCATTTTCTTTGTTCGATCAACATTTCTCAGTTTGTGATTTCTTCGCGATTCTGTTTGCATCTTCCCCCCCCCACAATTTCTTTGCTTCGTCAGAGCAAGATTGTTTGATTTCTGATTAGGGTTCTATTTTCGATTCTCCCTTTATTCAATTCTCTTCAAGTTCCAGTTTTGATTTATCTTGTTTCTTGATTGAAATCCCAGTTATGATTCAGTTTCATATTCAATTCGAGTCTCTTTCACTTTTAGTTGAACCTCCTTATTCTTCAGTGTTCCTTGTATGAGATTGAAGAGTAAATTATGATTGGAAGCTCTCTCTTATGGTTTGAAGATTTGTATTGGTCACATTTTTTTTTCTTCTGCTTGGTGTTAGTTTTGTAATTCAAACTCAAGCTAAGAGTTCTCTTACCTTGAGTTTGAGGGAGACTGTTGAAATATAGGTAATTATACTCATTTTAAAGTTAGTTAAGGATACTAGTTTAGTCACAAGTTAACTCCTTTATATCTCTTTTTCACTTTTGTATCATTTCAATGATTATAAATATAATAATTTTCTAAGCTTTTTCTCTTTATTTTTATGGATGACATGTTTCTCAACAGATGACACAATAAGCATTCAAAACAGAAAATTGTTTTTTTGACACTGATAACTTCACAATGACACAAGAAAATTACCCAAAAGCCCACAACGGTAGTTAACTATTATTGTGTTCGTAACATATTCAAGAGAGAACCCAGCTTCCAGCCACTCTATCATCACCATCTGTCTCTAAAAATTCAAAATTTTCACTCTCTCTTTAAAAAAAACTCTACCAAATCATCCAAAAAAATTTCCACTAAATCACAAGTAAGTAATCACTTATGCTATTGTGATAAATTTTAGTTAGTATATAAGTTTATATGTTTATAATTTTAGTTGTAGTTTAATTTTTAAATTTTGAATTTTTATTTTTAATATTGTTATGTTGTAGATCTGAAATGCTATTAACAAATATTATGAATACTTGTTATAATGGAGTTATATTGCTTAAATTTATATATATTTTTCGAATTTTATAAATTTTTTAGGGTTTCTTTAAGATTTTTAGGGTTTATGTAAAATTTTCACTACAAGTGTTTGAATGAGTTTTTCATTGATTATTTTTAATTTTTAATTGTGTAGATTTGAAAGAATGGTCGGGTGGATCGACGTTCAGACACAATTCAACGGCGGAGAACCTCAGAGGTTGAAAGTTCGGTGTCTTGGTGTAACGTTAAGAGGTCTCAAGGATCAACTGAATGAATTCAACCAAAGAGTCAACCCCAGAGACACAAGGAGGGTGGAATACGTTCGGTATAAACGTCCAACGCTCGACGAGGGGAGAATATCATTCACTTGGGTGGAATTAACAAACGATGAAAACGTGAAGAACATGTTTTGGGAGCACATCATGTTCCAGTGGATCGATATGCGGGTAACGTTGCTGAGATCAACTGAAGATATTATCAAGAGTCTGATTCCGCCAAAAGATCGTGATTAGGTATGGAAATGCACCTTCCAACTACAACAATTGTCTTCCTTTGAATGGGGTAATTCAAACTTGTTAAACGACAGTACTCCAACATTCGACCGACATTTCTACTGTTCCATTCAAAAGATTAAATTCTTATTAGGCTGGTTTAAATGAAGGTATTGAAGTGTCAAGGAATGGACCTCAATCAGCCTAACAAGAATTTAATCTTCATTCCCGAATGTAATGTAATGACTCGTCTATATAAGTTAGGAACATGTATTATTGAGAATCAGCTATATAAGTTATGATATCGAATTCCTTCATATAAGATTTAATCAGTCTTTATTAGAATACGCAATTTTTATTCGAATTCACGTTAGATTTAATCATTCTTCATTCGAATACGCAATTTTTAATCGAAATTATTCAAAACGCAATTTTCATTCGAAATTATTCAAAACGCGATTTTTATTCGAAATTATTCAAAACACGATTTTAATTCAAAATACTATAATGTCAAGCAAAATGTGCGTGACATATAAAAAACATAAAAAAAGATCCAAACACAATTAGGCATTAGAAGTCATTACATTCATTCATCTTCCTCGTCACACAAGTCAATCGTGTTGCCCACTATAGTCCCTGGGGCACCTGCTTTTGGTTGAGGACCAAAATAGCATGTCTTCCCGCTCGTCTCAACCTCGACTGATTGTACACCGCACCTTCGAATCCTTCTTTTTTACGGAACCATCACATGTGATTCCGTGCTAAGTCATAGGTGACTCTTCATTCTTCTTGTCATCACCCTCCTTTTTGTTCAACTCAACGTTTTCCTGATTTTGAGACATATCTACATAAACAAATTGACAATCAAAACCTAAACTAATTGTAACGATTCTACAATAATTCATCAATAATTAAACTAATCCTAAAAGTTAAACCATAACTAATCGTAACAAGTCTATCACAAATTCATAACAACAAAAATTCATAACAAACCGAAAATAATCGTAAACGATTATACAACAATTCTAACCTAAACCTAAACAATTCTAACAACAATTCTAACCTAAACCTAAATTATCATAAAATCGAAACCTAAACCTATCAATTCTAACAACCTAAACTATCATAACGTCATAAAATCAATAAAAACCTCTATAATCGCAATTTAATAAAAAAAAAACTAACAAATCAATCACAAAATAGCACTGCAATAGGATTCAAAAAACTTACTTGATTTTGTGCTTGAAATTGGCTTGGAATGACTTATGCTTTGTGAAATTCGCATCTATGGAAGCAAAAAACGCAACAATGGAGTTTTGGAAACTCATATGTCTGTTCTATTCTTATAACATAACGCAGCGGTAGTTAACTACTGCTGGCACCAGCGGCAGTTAATTGTTGCCGATTAGCCCAATGGTAGTTAACTACCGCTGGAGGCTTTTGGGTAATTTTGTTGTGTCATTGTGAAGTTATCACGGTCAGAAAAGCAATTCTCTTCAAAACATGCTCGGATGGCATTGCAAGACAAATGTCACCAACATTGATGATAATCGTTGAGATATGATTAGTTGTTTCCACTTGACCCATCTATTTAGTGTGTTAGACAAATTTCTAGCTTCCATGGCAATCTATAATATCTGGCTTTTTTTTTTTGTACAGCTACAATTTTTGCAGTTAAATATTCAAGCACAAAACTAAACTAAAATTTACAATTAGAAATTAATTCATAAAAAAAGTTTCAACAATTAATTCATAACTAAAATAACAACTCCCCATTTTGTCTATATATAAAGTGATTCTAATCACACAAAAAAAGGGACAAATGATACCAATCAAAGATGTCATTGACATAAAACTAAAACTTAAGATAGCCATAATACCCATCTAAACATCACCAAACACAACATAACTTAAGCACATGCCTAAACAATGAATCACTATACCAAAAGACCTTTGCATTATTGCATATAAAACTAAAACCTACTATAACTAAATCATCTGGCGTGATGTTGCTTGATCAACCCCGGGATTATCATGAATAGACCCAGAATGATGTCGTACTTCATTTGGTGATCCCAAGTCTTGCACCTGAAAACAAAGTATAAACTATATCATTAACACAAGCATGTTATGTCTTGATCATATATATAACTAACAACATTTTAGTCATTCGGTATACTTAACAATATCAAAAACCGCTATCACATAGTGTCGTGGTGTATATGCAGTACTGTCCTTGGATTAATTAAATCATTGCTTCTATGCTTAATCTTTAGCCCACGGGGTGTCTAGTGTTTGCGTTTTGTGTGGAAATGTGGAAGAGACTACTAATCACCTTTTTTTGCATTGGAGAAAGGTGTTGGATTGGTTGAACATCGATTTTATCACCCCGCATAATTTATTCTCTCACTTTGCTTGTTGGAGTACATCGAGTAATTTGAGGCGCCTCTTTAACGCTTTTTGCTTGATTTGGCATGCGGTGATTTGGTCGATTTGGAAGGAAAGGAACGCGAGGATTTTCAAGAATCAAGTCAAGAATGTGGATGAAGTGTCTGAAGACATCAAGGCGTTGTCGTGGTGTTGGGCGTTGAGTCAGCTTAGGATTTCTACATGTCTCTTTTATGAATGGACATGGAATCCTAGAGAGTGTTTGAGGAGGAGAGGATAGGTGTTTGGCTGCTCCCTTGTCTGTTCCTTCCTTGGACTATGGTGGCAGGTTTTTTCCTGTTTATCCTGTTGTTAGCTACTGGCCTGTTATTGTCGTTTGGTTTTGTTTTAGTAGCAGTTTTGTCTTTGCTCCTTGTTTATGGTTGGTAGCATTTTTTGTTCCTCCTGGGGTTTTATTTTTTGCGCCTGTTGGCCTCCTTTGCAACAGTTACAGTGGCTTTTAGCACTTCTTGTGCAACCTTTTTTCTAATATATGCTGCTTCAAAAAAAATAAAAAATTGCAGGTAATGTTTTGTCCTGTAGTAAGGGATATGTCAAAGAGACAACTCTGGAAAAGGTGAAACTTACTGATTGGAAGAGCTAGTTAGTGCTAAGATTAAAGAATTTGGATATGATATAGCACAATGGTGTTGCTTCTATGCGTAAGAATTTGGCTGATGTGAATATGCGGAATTAGGTGGGGGAACTTACCAACATGTGGAAAGAGATATAGCTAGATGGTGTTCAAAGGTGTTTAATTTGAAAATTGTGGCGAATTGTGAAAAATAATGTGCATGTATGCCACAATGCTGTACGAGAGTGATTATGAACTAATATTATAAAAAACCCGACAAATTTGAAAGAGAGAACAAATAAACTAAGCACAAACTGGGTGTCCTTAGGCATGTGCAGAATGTAAATTGAAGACATAGGGAGATTGTCTTACATGGTTTCCTTTCGTATTAGCCATAATAAAAGCAAATTGTTCCTTCAATGTATCAAATTCAGAAAATTATGCGTTCAGTGCATCAACTTCAGCAACTTGTGCAGTTAGCGCATCAATTTCACTTTGCATCTTTGCTATTTTTACATTAGCATCTGATGAACAAGTTGACGTTGCGGGACCAGAACCACGTCCAAGACATTGGAAGGTGTAACACCAAGTCCCATTCCTCGACCATACCCAATATGCTATTTCCCAAAGACTCTCACCTAGGCTTCATTCTTAGAAGATGCAAGAATTTCTTTTTGTAACTTCTACAAATATTGAAGAGAAACATAATTATATTTTGTTTTCATGAAGTCCCTAAATGTGCATATTAATATCTTTATATCTTAAGACCTAGAATAGCTACCGAAGTGGTCTGTTTAAAGAACCGTGTGGTAATCAAGTGTTGTGAACAGTATAATGGTAGCACACAAAAAGTTAGGCAAACATCAAAACATAAAATTTATTTTCTTTCCTTCATTGTTGTCTTCTACTGTCCACATTTGATTATTAGTGTGTCTTTATAATCTAAATTCAAGCTTAATAAGCAAAAAAAACTGATGTAAACTAACATGCACGATTCACACTTATTTCACCCCAAAGCATAAAACTAACCACCAACACACAAGCTAAAAACATTAATCAGACATGCAAACAGACTCAAAAAGTTCATGGCAACCTTTACTTGCACATAAAAATAATTAAAAACAAAGTCTAAAACAATTCACAATATTGTTAATACCAGAGCGTCAGGATGAAGTCTATAATCAATATAGATGGTCCAATGAACTTTGCCAACTTCACTCGGGAATTTCACTATATTTTGCTTAACGCTAAGAGCCCAATCATAATTTGTGTTAAATATCTGGCGATCTTCATGGTTGACCACAAATTTTACCTTCAACACAAATAAATATAAAAGATGTTAGTAAACTAAACTCGAGTAGAATAAAATATATGAAGTTAATTACAGTTTATACCTTTAAGTTGTTCTCATAAATTAGTGTTTCTTTGTTTTAGGAATTTTAGGCCATTTTGGATACATGATGGGGTACATAGCATCACTACTCACAAGAAAGCCCAAATACCCTGCTGCCAATTCAGCTTAACTCTCCTACTGTCTGGCTTTCAGCATTCCAATTCATAAGCACCCTAAATCTCAATTTGTCTAGGATTAAGTCTCGCACTTCTGGGAATAAAGTCCAAACGTAAAAACACTAGCTAAAATTGCTTATAAAACAGATTAGGTTTGTGTACATTGTTGCTTCTTCTTACTAGTACTGTGGGATTCTATGAACTCACTTGGTTTAATCGAGGAAGTCACATAACAACACAACAACATAATAATCCATCCTCTCCATAAGACATCCCAAAGGCACCCACCAAGGACAATCAGATCTGCCACAATTAAAGCACCTTGATCTTGATTTGATACTATAATGCAGTCGCTACCAATCACCATTTTTCCGAACTTACTAACTCTCAACACAAGACTTCTTAGCCACACCAAATCAGATTTGAATCGAATTTCAATCTGCTCCTAGTACATGCTGAAGATGATGGTACCTAGCAGCAGACACAGAGAAACACTCAATTGAAGCAAATAAATAATAATAGCCTCTGCAAACATGAATCCTCACTAAAGCTAAGACTTAAGCACTTGTTATTAAAGAATGCACCAGATTTATCATGTGTCGGTTATTCTCTCATGTTCAATTTCCTTTTTCTTCACTCTTATTTTTCAATACAGCTGGAACTAATGAATGACCTTATCAACAAATATTAAGGAACAAATTGGTAATCTATTACTTAGGTTTTTTTTTTTTGAAGGAATGAATTTGAATTTGTTAAAAGGAAATTGATATTTTTTTCTTTTTTGATTTGATCTTGGTTTCAAATAAAAATTGAATTTGAAGATATTATTTTGAAGATTCTAGTTAATAGCACGATTTCTTAACTTATGGCGTGTCAATATGCTTAAATGTCGTGTTTAAGATGACTAAATAAGATCATGAACTGTAGCAGCAGGTTATGACTGTGGCTTTGATTGTTCATCCACAGCCATGGAGAAGGAGGCAGACTGGTCTGAACTGCCACAGGAGCTTCTGAATCTGATATCGCAACGAATCGACAACGAAATCGATCTCATTCGCTTCCGATCAATTTGCACCAAGTGGCGCTCTTTTTCCATCCCAAATCACCACCGTGATATTTTAACCATCAAATTCCCACTCAACATTGATTCCATCACAAACAAAACTCAATTCTGCGATCTCTCCAAACACAGTTTCTTCCTCATCAAACCACCACCACAAACCCTAATTCATCCTTGGTTGACTAAAATAACACAAAATTCCACTGGCAAAATCAAACGCTACCTCCCACTCCGCCGACATTCCTCACCTTCTCCTTCTCCCGTCTTTGATTTCAACAACTTCTCTCTCATTCATCTCGTAACCAACTTCGTCTATTCACGACACAACACAGAATATGCTCTTTATGGCAAAGTCAAACCTGCCAAAGTCGTTGCTGCCACATCCTATGGAAATAAACCTATCATCGTCGCCTCATTTAACTGTACAGGAGAAGAACAACTGGTAGTGTTCAAATACGGCGATGAGAATTGGAAGGTTATTCCTGAAATATCAGTCTACTTTGGAGATATCTGTGTTTTCAAAGGTCAGTGTTATGTGGTAGACAAAACTGGACAGACTGTTACTGTTGGACCTGGTGACTCAACTGTTCAGTTAGTGGCTGAATCTTTGCTTGCTGGTGAAGATATTAAATTCCTAGTGGAGAGAAAGGGTGATTTGTTGTTAGCAGATGTTTACGACCGTGAGATTAATGAAGAAGCTGATGATTATGATTATGATTATGATCGTGGCAGGATTGACATGTTTAAGCTTAACGAAAAGGAGAAGAAGTGGATGAAGTTGGCGACATTAGGGGATAGAGTTTTGTTCTTGGGGTCCCTATGTTCATTTTCTGCCTCTGCTTCGGATTTGTGTGTTCCCAAAGGGAATTGTGTGATCATTATGGATGATATATTCACTTGTGAGCCTTCTTTGGGCTATTTTTTTGACTTGGATGATGGTCGACCTTTGCCTTTGTTCGATTATCCTGAATATTCTAAATTGTTCTGGCCACCTCCAAAGTGGATGGTCTAAAGAAGCTGAATGCGTAACAGAGTATGTTTTCTTGCATTGAAAGGTTTCTAATGTGATTGTGATATAGCTTTATTGTGCTTTGTTTTTGTTGTTAGACTCAAATAAACTTTTGTTGTTTGACTGTGAGTTTTTCACCAGCTCTTCATTTAATTTTCTTTTTTCATATGCAATTAGCTTTTACTGAAATCTGAATTGATTTGAATATATGTCAGACATCACCACAACAAGTTATTACTATGAATTTTCTAAACTAGATTTAACAATGTTGATGGGTTTGTTTATCTTCTTTTATTGTTCCTTTTGCAGACTATATGCTTTGCAACAAACACCTATGTCCTAATTACATATTCATATGAAAAGATGCTGGAAAATAAAATGGAATTTGGGTTGCTGGATAAGCGTTCCAACGGTTTCTTCAACTCTCGTGTAAGAAAGTCGTGTTCTGATATTTTGATTTGACGTTGACTACTTGCATTATTTTGGTCGTGTAAAGTTGAAACTTAATTGGCAACATATCTCAACATAAGGTTGGTCTTGGTTCCGCTATGGTGTTGTAAAGTTGAAACTCAATTTATCAGAAATACTTATGTCTCAATTAAGGTTTAACTTGTCTCAGTGATTTTACAAGTTTTAATATTCTATCAAATGATTTAAATCTGTGTGACTTGATCAATGGATATGGACGAAAAGCCATCTCCTTATTCGGTGATTTTCCTCTGTACTTGCTAATGTAAAACACAGTTGACTTTCTTTCACCTCCATTAGTATATGGTTTCTAGATTTCCTTCATTGTTATGTTATTACTGTTGATGATTATCTAATTATCATCATCATTGTTCTTAGAGTAAACTTTAGGAGTCCATTCTATTCTAATGTAATGTAGAACACAAGTATGCAAAGGTCATGTCTCTTATCAACATATCTCAAATTCAAATCAAAACAAACATATTATTAAACAACAACATGATGCCACCATAATTCCTTACATTCTGTGTAAGGCTACGGTCAGTGCTATAACCACAATCAAACAACAATTTACACTAAACAACAATTTTATCTAAAATTCACTCATCAAAATGAAGATGAAATTGTTTGTACAAGTTAAATTTAATATAATGAAACCAGGCTTTCGACTGGTTTTGAGACTAAGTTGAGACCTTTGTATCTTTAAATCTGAGCAGCATGGTTGGAGTGACATAGCCAAGATCTGCAGATGTGGCTAGCTTGTGTTCAGCCATTGGTTGATACACAACTTTCCCATATGCTAACCACTTCTTTCTATGAGCCATGTTTAGAAGGAGGCAGAGGTTTGGACTGTTGGGAGTGCCCAAGTCAACAAGGCCAGATAGATGTTCTCTCTGTTGGAACAACACTAAAACATGGCAAAATATATTGTACAATAACTTGAGTGTAACAACATTTGAGCATGTTTTTCCATGGATTTGAACTATCCGTTTTGACAAAAAATAATAATAATTAGATGTGTAAAGTGAACTGGTTTAATCAAGGAAATCACGGTCGAATAAACAAAAATAATCAGATTTGTATGCATCGATTCGAAGGAAATGATAGAGAGTAGCTGCGGCGGCTTGTAGTTTGAAACCCTAAACATAAGTTAACATGAGTGCATTTCTCTGGCTTGGCAAACCGAATAAATAAGCGAGGAAGGAAGGAGGGAGATAAAAGCATGTGGGACCCATTTGTATCAATTAAATAGTTTAGGTTAATTAATTTAATAGACAAATTAACTTTGGTAATTGTCACTTTGGTTCGTAAAGGTATAATGATTAATCACGGTAGTCCATAAATGTATCAAAATTTTAAAATAGTCGATGATTATGTACTCTGTTAATCGAAATAGTCTGACACTAAAATAATATCTCAATGTTAACGGTAACTATTTTCATATAAGGTATGAAATGATAATAAACAATTACTTATAAGCAAATGATAATTTGTGTCCTCAAGGGGACATGTTAAGGAACTCATTATAAAAATATAAGTATTAAAAGTCGTGCATTCAACTTCTTAAAAGTTACTTAAATGTTATGTTTTCAATGCAAAATTACTCTTTTTAAGTTCCTTAACATGTGCCCTAAGGACACAAGTTAACATGACCCTTACTTATAATGACTGATATGATAATAAATAAGTATATTGAAAGACTAATATTGATAATATTAATGAAGTATTTTAACATCAAGAACTATTTTGACTAAGGAAATGCACAATCACATAATATTTTGAAATTTGATATATTGAAGATTATTATGATTATTCATTACAAATTTAGAAACCAAAGTGACTATTACCAAGTTAACTTTACTGAGGAAAAAAAAAGTAATTAGTTTAAGGGAAATGCTAACCGGTGCGCCCGAGGCACTGATTAAGGATGCCAAAAAAGGAAATTATATAGTAGTTATTGCATTGAAAATTGTGTAATTAATACTAATAAAAAAAAATATTTCCTTTTATGGTAATAATTTCCTTTTTTGTCATCCTTAACCGGTGCCTCCACCGGTTAGTATGACCCTTTGTTTAATTGAATTAAATTAACTTAGTTATACTTATTATGTTGGCTGAATTATAGGGGTCAAAAAGAAAAAGTTTATTGAATTATATATTTGGAGAAGTTAATCGAAAATTTTTTTAGTTATCGTTGAGGAGTCTGGAGAATACAAAGAATGACAACGGGTTAAACGTCCAATACTACTAAAAGATTTATGCAATACAATTTAAAAAATAGGAAATAATACAACAGTACATATTAATTAAATTCGAAGTATATCTTTATCAATCTCCAAATTGGTGCTTGAACAAAAAAAAAAGTAGGGTCTAAAACATTTTCAACTCATCAACTTAATATCTGAATTATCATTATGTCTGCTACTTTTATGTACATGATTTGTTAACTTGATAGATTATAAGTTTTCAAAAAAAAACTTGATAGATTATAATAATAAAGTATAGAATATTTATTACTCCATCCAGTCTTGAATGTAAAAAAAAAGAAAAACACATACTCTCCCCGGTCTTTATTATAAGAAACATTTGACTTTTTAGATTCATTGTATAAATGATGTATCTAGTCTATATTTATAACAAGATACATTAATTATTAAAATGAACTTAAAAAGTCAATTGCTTCTCATAATAAGGACCGAAGGGAGTATTAAGAAAGTGGATTGACGTCATTTAAGTCATGATAAAAAATTATACCTTTTCAATTTTGCCCTTGTCTTGGAATTACATTTAAGTCGTGAATGTAACTTTTGAACTCAACATGGGAATGTGAAATAAATTGAATATAAATTGATGAGGGTAAAATTGGAATAGTGGCATTTAATAGGATGATTTAATTATACTTTTGCTTACATTTGAGACCACCAATTTTTTGTTTTGTTTCTTACATTCGAAACCGGAGGGAGTATATACTTATAGTTCAAGAACTAATTCGAAGATATAGGGATAATTTAAAGGCTAAATTGATGGATTACTCTTAATAAAAATCATAGTTTACAACATATTTAGAACTTTGTCTAAGTTTTGTCCTAAGAGTAATTGTGCTGCAAAGTATGGAATAAATATATAGCAAGAATAACTAGTTGAACTGTTAGGGTAAATAGGCAAATAAATAGTGGTATATGCTAATTTTGAGATAATTATGAGTCAAATAAGCTGGCATTCAAAATTTCTCTCAAAAAGTAAATGTCAAATTTCAAGGCAAACAAATGAATATATCTCTCAACTTAAGTCCTTAATTCCAAATGAAGACCTTTTAGGCCAAACAAGAGGCTAAAATGTAGAAATCAAAAACTAGAGGTGATTTAAGACCAGGTTTTTTTTTCCCCACAGTTTTCTAAAACCAAACGAAACTTAGATATCAATTCCATGCTAATTGAACAAGTACACATTATATTACACCCTTAGTTGCACTTGAAAGCAAGCCAATTAAGGGTAGTTTGCATGAAGTCACATCTAGCATAGGAGTTGCGCGAGGGGATAGTTTAGTTTACCAAAAACATTAGGGTTAGAATCTAAACCCAGAGGTTTTTGCGTCCTGCTATAATGTGAAGTTGTGAACACAAGTCTACATATCATGCACAAATCGATTTGTCGCCTGGTTGAGATATTTGCAGCAAAACAGTAACCTAAACGCGGATGGCTGTTTTAAACTTGCTTATAAAATGGTCAGAACTTAATTTCTAACCACTCCCCTCAGGTTATTTTTTTTCACACCAAGCGACCCTAAGATCCCTCATATACATGTACGTATTTTTACATTTCATACTTTACAAACCAATGATCAGTAAAGTTACTACATATCGCAACTGGAGTAGGTATTTTTGAGGATCACAACTACTTATTATGAATGTTCATAATCAAATTCACATGTTGAAAAGGAAATAAAGTTGGGTCAATATGGAACGGGTGTACGAACGGTAGGGGGGCTTGATTTCATGTCCTCAGCAAGTAGATTTGAGAGAGCGTGTGTTATCGGCCCTTCTTTGCCTACAAGAAATGCAGAACCAAATCAATAAACTCATAAAAAGGTAAAAGTAAAGAATGTTAAATCTGCTAATGATTATAAGATAATTTGTCCAATGTCCCAACCAAACAATAATGCACAATGGAAGTAATCAATTCATATAAACAAGCAACAACATAACCGTTGATGATTACAATACGGCATGTCAAACTTTTTTGTGATATAGCATGTCAAGATAGAATCATATGTGCAGAGAAGTGAAAGTAAAAAGCATAAAAGATTGTTCAGTAGCATGAGAAAACTGTCAACACAACCCAGATTATAAAACCAAGCGAATTTGACGGTTTTTCCTTAACCGAAAGAAGTGAAAGTAAATTATATTACCGAATTAGCAATATAGAAAAGCAGGATCCTATTATTTTACCATTATTGATAGCAGCTAAACAAACCAGCAGTGACAAGACGAAATTCACTCAACTTTTAATGTCTGGGGATTTAATTGACTCGAAGAAAACTAAAGGATGAAAAATGATCATAGTAATTAATCCAAGATCACATGAATATTTATTGTAAATAGAATTTAAATTACTCACCGTCTCCAATAACCTGTTCATCCCACTGCACTATAGGGCAAACAAGAACTCCACTTCCAAGAAGCATCATTTCTTCTGCTTTCTTTCCTTCTTCGACAGTTACATTTTTCATCTTTATCCCCTGAAGCTTACCCTGCTTCAATAAACACTCGGCAAGGGTTAAAACTCTCTTAGCAGTACATCCGCTTAGAATTTTGTCAAAGTAAGGCATTATAAGTTCCTTCTCTTTAGTGACAAAAGCCACATTCATATTCGGCCCTTCAGCAACAAAACCTTCATCATCAAGCCAAATGCCAGCAAAAGCACCAGCTTCGTCTGCCTCCATCTTTGATAACACATTTGGAAGGTAATTCACACTCTTAGTAATTGCAAACTTGGGATGTTTTATTGGAATAGACGAAGTAATGACTTTAACTCCTCTGGATTTAACTAATGCCGCGGCCGGTGACATGTCCTGTATTACAATTGCATAAAGTGCTGACTGGTGGCAGCTAGATGGAGAAAGCTGAAAATCACCAGGTCCTGCTGATAACCAATATCTTAGGGCTCCTTTTCTACATTTGGAAGCACTAACAGTTTGTATGAGAATTCTTCGTATACTTTCACGATCAAATGGTGGATCTATTTTAGACCTTGATGCTGAATTTAAAAAGCGATCAAGATGTTGATCTAGCTCGTACAGGTATCTATAATGCACAAAATATATCAGCAGACAGCTTTAGTTTTCACAGTATAAAACACGAAGTCGAAAACAATAAACAACTACGTTCTCTGTAAGATAGGATTCATCTGTTCTTTTTGGAGTCTCCTTCACATTATTTGAGCCGAACCAACTAAAGGCATGTAAAGAAGCTAAGAAAACTTATTATTTTTTAATCTAAGTATTAATTTGGAAGATTTTGGTTTTTAATTTCAAATACTATCCAAGTTAATATAGAAATAGTAGTTTTCAATATGTGATGAAAATCACTAACCCGTCCATTATTGCTGCAGTATCAAAGACACCATGGCCTCTATGAACCATGTGGTCATCCATAGGAATAACCATAGCTTCTGTATCAGTTGTTATCCCACCAAAAATACTAGAGTACATAGCAAGGTATTGCTGCTTTCCCTTTATCTTTTCTCTGAATATTTTCATCCTTTCATAGGCCTTATGCATGCAAAAGAGGAGGTAAACAACATGTATTATTAGTAACACCAGAGTGGCATGCTTGGAATAATCATTCCCTTCTACTGATTAACCCCTGTCTTATGTTTAAAAAACTGATTATTTTCAACACTCAAGTATGTCTGTGATTGTATGAAAACAATAATAGCAATAAGATTTGAACCTATAGCATGTAAAATGATCAAGCTCCTCACAAACCCAATTCATAGTGCTTGATCTAATGGCTCCGTCCAACCGAATGCCAGTCCAACCAAATATCAGCAACGACTACGAGATTAATCTAATGGCTCCGTCCAACCGAATGCCAGTCCAACCAAATATCAGCAACGACTACGAGATTAATCTAATGGCTCCGTCCAACCGAATGCCGATCGTTGGATTGTTCTAACGGTTAAGAGTATATCTCTCAACAGTTAAAATAATCCAACAGCCGACATTTGAACGGATTGAACTAGATTCAATCCTCTACGCAAGTGGTTTACAGATTGGGGGTTTAATATGCAAACAATGGCACTATATAGTACATAGGATTTTGTGTCTATTATATCCACCATATGCTGCAATGCCAAGTAAAACAAATTTAAAAGGTACTCCCTCCCTTATTATAAGATCATTTACAAAAAAGTGTTTGTCTCTAAATATTAGAGCATCTACAAATTTCTAGATGCATTCATTACTTTTTTCCAATTATACCCTTTATTAATACTATCAATTGTTTTGGAATATGAAAAATCAACATAGATACATAAAGGGCAATTTAGTAATAGTTACATATTTTTAAAACAAATTTGTTACTCCAATTTCTTTTTTTAATACCTGTGATTTTTGTAAACTACTCATGTATTAACCGAAGGAGGAGTGAAAAAAGAAGGTATCACAGGCACAAAATAAACTTAGTATAAGTAAATTTAAATACATAAACATTGAGAAGATTAGGATTTTAAAAGTTGACATGAATCATTTTTTTAATACTCCTTCTTCTTTTTTTGGTGATAATACTCAAATATATAAGTAAAAATGCGAAATGGAAATGAAAGTGGAAAGTTAGAGCTGACCTCGGAGCAAGATAAAAGAGGAACAACATCATCTTTATTAGAATCTGCAATGTCAAACAATAGCATAGCAATATTAATAATCATTATTAGCATAACAATAATTATAGAAACAATTAATTAAACAAGTTTGCAGTTAACTAACTATTATTGAGAGCATTGATTTTTGTGACGTGGCGATGGAAATTGATGAGGTGATGTTGTTGAGGATAGGAAACATGGTGATGATGATGTTGTAATACTAATGAATTTAGGTTTTGTGAATGTGGATTCAATCTGAGACATGCCATTGAGTTTTACAGAATTGGAATGCAATGATCTGATTAATTAAATTAAATTGAATGACCCCTCTAGGTTAGGTAGATAAAAATATGAATAAATAAATAAAATATGCATGGTTGTTTCTAATAGTGCTATCAAACTGGAATCTCACAAACTGACATACTAGTATGACAAAATCACAACATTTTTTTCTAACATGGACCATTATGTTATATGGTCTATGCTGGATCATCATTAGTTTACCATTGGATTCAATATTCAAGTTCCATAGGTTCTAAACATAGATCATACACACTTAATCAAAATATTATCCACTTTTACGTTACGGCGAGTCTTCTTCTCATACGTGCAGATAAGAAATCGCTAACACGTTTGACATGTTGGGGTATGGGTTGAAACTCATATTCAATGTGTGAATTTCACCGTTGAACTCTAATGTATAAAAACAAATTTGTGTGATAAACTACCTTTTGACATTTCTTGGAAAGTGGGCGCTAAAAATTATTTTTGTAACAATTTAAATAGATTGTTATTAAACAAATAAATGAATACATTATAAAAAGCGTACAACAAGTCGTCATATTAAGGAAAATGTTATATGAACACCCAATGTACAATCTACATCTTGAGAGAGAAAGAAATAAAGAGTGATGTGATAGATGTAATATGTTAGGGCATCTCCTTTGTTTGAATAATGTTATGTTTCAAAGTTATTTTTTATCTTCGGTTGCCACGTAGGATTAAAGAACGCTTTCTTGTTTCCACTTCAATGCATTTAACTCCTTCCCTCCCTCTCTCTACTTTCTTTGTGATAAATTGTTGCAAGAACGAACTCTCCAGGTTCTCCAACCTGGAATCCACATCATTCCACTCCAGCGTATTCTCAAGACTAATCATCCACATATTAAACAAAGGAAAGTCTTCCTCTTTACTGGTCCAACTCTGTTGCCAGGTTTATCATATCATATTCTACTTTTATTCATTTCTTTCACTTTCATTCCTTCTACTTACTTGTCCAACCCAAACAAAGCATTAGTAAATAAATTAGATCGGCATCCACAATGCAAAACCTGCTCTCTATCATACTAGAATTCAAAATTCAAGCAATTGAAAGGTCAACAATAAATTAAGTAAAATGAGTGTTGATGGTTATACTGTGCTTAATCCTACCGGTACGTATTGAAACAAGAAAAATTATCCAATTTCTTTGCTCTTTCCAATTCCTCCAAAATTACTTCTTTTAGGCGCCTTTGTATAAGTCGATATCAAAGTTTTAAATCGGGACAAAAGCCGAATCATATTTTGTAATTGTAATTTGCTTATTACAAGAAGAATTTTAAACAAGAGATTTGATCTCAACTACAAATCATGTCTGACCAATGTAGGAGCTGTAAACAAATAACTGATCTTACAAATGATACAAACATACATCTAACGAAGCTTAACAATGACGACTGTAATTATAATTGAAGCCATGCATGATTGTGACAATGGACTATCTACAATCTTTCGACAAATGTGAAGAAGTATTTGAGAAGCTTTCATAGCCGACTATCTGAGGATTTGCTGCTATCACCCTTTTCTGGTGTTCCACATTCACTAAAGTCAAGCATGCGTCGCTCAACCTAAGGAAATAAAATCCCATTAAGCTATAAGATATTTTGTCAAAAGTAAGGTTTATCAGAAATGTTCTTTCACTGCAGTACAGTGGAAACCACATATAATACTCATAGTAATTGCGAATGAGATTACAATGCTCTCGTGTTACTTGGTGAGGAACACCAACAAAAATCACTTTATGTTTATTAAAGAAAACAGTGAAAAGATTAAATATTGCATGGAAAATGAGGGAAGCAAGCAGATTAAATTAAACTTTACCAAAGGATTTGAAGTCAACTTAGAATTGTTCGTGCTAGGACTATTATCGTTTCTGGATGCATCTTTAGGTACTGCTTTAGGAGTATCATTTTTCAAAAGCTCCTGTGCATTTTCATATGTAGCAGCAGTTTGTTCCCCGACTTGTTTTAACAACCCGATAGCGTCGTAGCTTCTTTCACCTTCTGGGCTCTTGAAAAATCCAAAATCCTGAAAACATGTTTACTGTTTTCAGCAGGTCAAACTTACAATATATTTCAAGATCATTACTACAACAGAACCTAAAGTACCTCAATTTTAATTTCCGTATTGGGACTACAGAGAAAAGTATTCCTGAACCAAGGAGATGATTTCCATGCAGATGGTGATTCAAAACCTTTCATGAAAGGTGTTCCGCCAAATCTACAATCAAAGAAGCAGACAGTCAGAAACAGTGTGACTTCTTGCAAATAACAATAAGCAGAAATGTATTTTCAGGTGCCCCACAAAGACAACAAAACTGTGGAGGCAGCTTAAACAATTAGCAATAATACTATTATCTTAACAAGAAATTACTCCATTGATATCAATAAGAAATTTAAAGAACATTACATGCTGTAAGTTTCAAAACCTCCATCATTTTTACTTTGATCCCCTGAATTCTCCCCTGGAGCTTTTACACGATTAACAGAAACTGTAAGATTTTCATGCTCCTTTGCACGAATACAAGGAGAGCTAAACCTGCATGGATTCTCAGAAGATAATTTTGAAGGAATGCTCTGGTTTGGAGCTGTTTCCGAGCTCCTATTGTTCAAGTTTCTGGGAGTTCTAACACTAGAACCTAGAACTCTGTCTCTAAAACCAACTTGATCAGATGAGTATAATGAAAGGTCGTTCCTATCATGTTCAGACAAAACTCCAGAAGATTGTTGCACCTGATAAACACGACAAAAGGAGTGAAAAAGTAATCTATCAAAGAAATGAGACAGGGGAGGACATAGGGAGAAGTAACTCCATATTACAATAAGAGGAGATGAACTGTACAAGTACTTACAATCTCAGCAGCAGCATCAATCTTCATTTTCGAATCAACGTCTAAATGCCGTTGCTTAACCTTACCAGGAGAATTACTGTCAAGAGCATCTCTTTGAGACTTCTTTTGTTCTAAAATTGCCGATTCATTTGTCTCCTCTACTTGTTTGCCTTTATCAGCTTGTCCGCAATTTTCTTTATCGTCATCAAAACCAGAAGCCCCAGAGTTTTGCTTTTGCAATGAAGATGGAGAAAGTATATCTGGTTCCAAACTAGAAAAAGCTTTGGACAAAGAGGATGCCATGTCAGTCTCATGTTTCTTACCTATTCTTTTATCTGAAAGTGGCGATAACAAATCTCGGCATCGTTTCTTTAATATTGATGGTGTACCCGCAAAAGTTTTAGCTGCACTTTTCAATAATGCTTCTGGACTATCATCGCGAGAAGGCGAGTCCCACAACCTTGACGGAGTCATACAGTTCATAGAAGACATCATAAACTGGCGGATACCTAGAGGACTAAATTCCTGTTGCATATCACCCCCAGATTGTACAAGATCGCAACTCAGGAAAGGAATATCCAAGCTTGGAAAACGGGGAGGTTCATAACATAGTGCTCCATTGCCCTCCTTTCCTGTGTGCACGTTTGGCTTTGGCTTTTCATCTGTTGGACAACAGTTTTGATTAACATCTTGCAATACTGCACTCTCCATGGCATCAATACGAGAACTGGATGTGTCATTGGCATAAGTGAAGTTATCAGGTGCTCTGGAGACAAACTGTTGATTCTCAGGCTCAGCAGAATGAACTGGATGGTTAGATTGGGAGGATGACATTCCTTTGAAATTATTAGAACACTGAGGACAAGTTAATGGCAGAGTTGAGGTTCCACCAGTTTCGAAAATCGGAATATGACATGATTGACAAACAAATGCAGGGTGACCAGAAAATTCAACAGTACCAACACCATTATTATAATCTCCATGGATAAAACGTCTATCATTATTTGCCTCTGAAAACAGGACTCTGCAACATTCGTCATCAGATATCAACATATGATCTGGTTTAGCAGAATCCATAGATGTAGTTTCCATGTGCGTTGAAGCAGCTAAACCCACTGAAGTCTGATACGGAACAATCACCAAGTCACGTATTCCACTAGGATCTGTACAATCTCTTTGCATCTGCGGGGAGTCCTTCCCTAAGTCCATTGATGAAATATTGGGTAAGGAATGTAAGTTAAGGTGGCGATCCTCATTTATGGAATTTCCAGGTTCATGTGAGTATTGGTCATTGAATTCAGAAGAGCATGCCTCATGATGAGCAATTTCTGGAATGCATATAGTAACATCGTCAATTGAGTCGTCAATTGATACAAGATATGGCTCTGAACAAGATGCTTGACTTGGACTATGATCCATCGCAATACTACATTCTTCATTTGGTCTATTCTCCTCTTCAGGTTCTAAGTCAACACTGGTTATCTCTCTAGTCGATGGAAAGTGGAGAGCATTAGCTGACTCATGACTACACTCTAAAACTTCATCTCCCTCAATCCGCTGAAGAGCATTCTCATCTTCATTACATTGCGACCTTGAAGATGTTGCAACCATTGATTGGCTTGGATTTCCAACATGAGGTACAGATTGCAATTGAGTAAGCAAGCCTGATGCCAAGTAAGAATCCAATTTCTTTTTGACTGAACTGTTCCAGTGGTTTTTAATAGCATTGTCTGTCCTGTTTCCATAGAAGTACAAGTACTCAATAAATCTAAAAGCATGTCGATAAGCAGAAGACTGAGAATGAACTAGAACTTGACATGAAAAAACCGGGGCACTGATGACATCATATGGATCCCCTGTAGTTACTACAGGAGTAGGACGGAATGATAAGATCTTACTTTAATAATTAAAATTTAAGAATTTTATTGTCTCTTTATCATACCAGAACCTGCGGTACTTTGGTATCTGATGAAATCAGTCCCAGAACACATATGATTAAAAACTATGACCGCACATGGAAGTGAAGCATGTTCCATATTCTCAATCTCAACAGAAATATAATAAAAAATGTACTTACCTTCCAGGCAAAAACTTCGTTAATTCCGCCCACTTGTTCCCATAAATCTGATGAGCACGTATTAGAGCCAACTCCTCTTCCTGTGTCCATGCTTCCTTGTTTATAGCAGGATTAAGATGATTATGCCACCTAATAAGATTTTAGAAATTATTATTAATAAAAAGTGCACCATCCCTCCAAATATATTTCAAAATTGATCCTACAATATGATTTATAAACGTCGCCTGTTGAGGATTATAGGCTTACGGCTATGGAAGAAAGAGAAAAGGGAATGCTTTAAATATTATTCTATGTGTCGTGTGTGTGTGTGTGTGTTTTTTCTAGTACTCTCATCTGGTTCTATATTTCATTATTTATTTTTGCTTAGCCGTTTTGCAATTAGACTGGTAGGTAAGTCCCGTAGTTAGCTAGTCCTAGGTTTCTCTATCAATACAGAACTGTAACTGCTCTAGAGTGTAAGAATCATTTTCCAAGATTTCAATGCAGAATTAAATTCCATTCTCCACAAAATGTATATGGTTACCGAATTTAAGGACATTTTAAAGTTAATAAAATGAAAATATTATTGATAAAATAGTGATGTTAGAGAAAAATTTCTACAAACTCGCTAACTAGGCTATAAGGATAGAGATACTCCACAATATTCTAAAAATGCAAGTATAAATCTAAGTCATGACATACTCTCCAGGTAATCTAACAAGGTTACAAGGATAAACAGTCATGAGATACTTGCTAACTAGGCCATACCTTTCTCGACATTGCTTCCCAATACGTCCAGGTAAATGTTGGGCGATAGTTGACCACTTCTTAGGCCCATATTTGTTCACCAATTCAATCATCACGTCATCTTCCTATTAACATATTTGGATTAGTAGATATCTGACTAGAAAGTTGATATAATCCAAGGCAACATCAAACAATGTGGAAAACAGGGACTTAACTGTAGCATGCTCAAAGAAGCTCTAATAGCAGTTATTGGTTTATGGTTAGGTGAGATAAAAACTAAAAGAGAGATAGAAGCACTTCTACATATAGAGATATCAGAATAACACAAGACAAAAGGAATGTATATGACTACCTCTTTAGACCATGGCCCTTTAACAAGTTCAGGATTCAACACTTTCTGCCACCTATGTAAGCATTGCACATCAGTTCTATCCTTGAAACACTCCGCTTCAGACACACATAAGTAGCAATTAGACAAGTTATGAAACAAAATGTATCAAAACAAAGATGCATAAGCCAAACACTGCTTTAATAAAGTTATCATGTAGAAAAATGAACCCACATAGAACAATAGCCAACGAAATATGAGAGAGTAGAGCTACAAAACAGGTTTTGAAGACCTAAAGATTGGTTTTATGCTCTATAAACCAAACATTCAATACGAACATGTCACCCCAACAGGACAAAGTTTTTTATTTCATTTAAACCTATGCAATTAATTCTACCAATTTGTAACAAGAAACTCCAATGAGGTACATATCTTAAGAATGGACAGATGCAATGTGCACTTAATACTGCAAGCAGTGGTGATAGGGCACATATAATTTCATATATAATCAAAATGAATAAGTTCAAACATCAATGTGCTACCTATTTTTTTCCAATTTTTTCCTTGGAAACGCTGAACAGCCTTTCGCAATGTCTCATCCTGAAGGAAAAAAAACATAAAATAAAGGTAAACCAAGTTCAGATTTTCTAGTATGAGTAAAAATCATCATCAAACCGAAAAAATATTATGTTGCTTGAGTTGAGTATCCATAAAATCACCTCCTCAGGAGTCCATTGCCCTTTTGTAGAACGTCTTGTAGGACCAGTAGTCCTCCTACAAAAAGATTTTTAACGATTAGCAAAAACTTCCTTAACCCCATCATCAAAGTCTCAAACAAGAAGAAACTTAATATGGCTACCTACTACAACTCACACCTACCAAATATCTGTAATTAAGCATCGGTGATTCAATGAAATGGGAAGACACAAACAGTGCAAGGACAAGGAATGAAGATAACTATAACTTTGAAATGGAACTTTTCAATCTTCATTCCTCGCCTATTACAATTCAGTAACTTTGCTCCTAGAAAAGAGCATGTTCATAAATCGCATTCCGTTTAGGAAAAGAATTTGCAACTCTTCAATGATTAATATGACGATTATTAAGAGGCTAAAACATAATAACCGGTCACTCTAATCTTTTATTGCTAACCGAGCGAATTATACAATTTCAGCATTAAAAATCTTTAAAATTAGAGTTTTATAATTGCCATCCAATAATCAAGACAAATTCAAAAGAAGAAATTGATGGCAGAGTTTTATGCTTGCATACCCATGTAATGCTGCTCTAACTTTCTCAACACTATCAATGGGCCCATCCCCTTGAGGAACGGCGGCGATTTTTCGTTCACCGTCCATAATTTGCTAGCATACAAGTCCAAAAGCATACCCCAATTCCAACTCTACTACAAATCATTATAATTACAACCCCCTCTAAGGTGAAGCAAGATCAAATTCCTGCAAAAAAAACAAACACACCAAATAATCAAAAAAATGAATAATCAATTCAACATTGCAAATCAACCAAAATTTAATTCCAACAATGAAACAAGCACAGTAACATTGTAAATTAACCGAAAATTAACTTCAACAAAGAAAAATTAAGAAATATATTAACAAACCCTAATACTTATATCACACACATACACACCCAATAGCTTAATTATAAAGCTGCTATAGTGATTTTTAAATCACATTTCAATAATTGAAAAATCAACAATGAGTGAGTGAGATTAGTCAACTCTGAACAAAAAAAATTAAAAAATTAAAAAATCAAATTCAAATTTAAGATATCAGAAATCAAATTCCAAAAATTCAACACTGAGTAAAGCAAATGCTATAATCAAGCAACAAAATCACGAAAATAATAAAACAAAAATCAAATTCAAAAACAAAATTCATCACAGAAGTGAAAACTCACCGAACAGAATTTGATAAAACCAAAGACAGAGAAATTCACAATTCGCATATCTTCAGATCCAAGAAGAAAGAGATTTTCGATTTTCAAACAAAAAATGTAACAGTGTTGTTAGCAGAATCGAAACGGAAGAAGGAAGAAGAAGAAAGAGAAACGTTGGTGTTCAAACATAAATGGCGGAAACAAGTGTATTTGAAAACCCTATAATATGCTTTTTCGTTTGTTCTTCTTTCTTGTTCGATTCTCTTCTATTGTTTTTTGTTTTTCCTCTTCAACAACTATTTAATGTAACGTGTATGTGTTGTGTCTTTCAATTTTTCAAATGTTTAACGGCCAACTTTTCTTAATCACGCAAATTTTACCACACATTAATCATGTTTTGTTTAACAAAAACAAAAATTATTTTATTTTATAATAAAAATTAGTTTTTTTTTTTTTACAAGTTTCATTTTCTATAGGGATTATGGTTATGTACCATTTTTACTGTTTTTTACCGCAATTTTAATGCCACGTGTAAAGTAAAAAAGAGAAGTATTATCGATGTACTTGTTTTACTTTGGAAAATGTTGATGACTAAGTCAAAATAACGAAACATGTGAAGTGCATTTGCAGTGTCTTTTATGTTTGCCTATCAACATGATTTCTCTCGAACACATAAATAAGAGATTCATTCTATGTAAAATTTATGATATGTGTTGTATTTTTTCTATTCTTACATTGAATTATTGTACTATTTAACGGTTCCCTTCTACTATTATTGACATTTACTCAAGTCTCGTCATATTTACATGGATTTCTTCGTATTTATAAGATATGTTTGTCATACATATACATCTTTCAAATTAACGAACTATAATGGTGGAGTTTCCTTTTCTTAATTTTATTTTTCCATGTCCTGTTGTTTTTCTAGTATTTCAAAATATGATATAATTTACTACTCATATAAGAATATAGTTAGGATCTAATGACATCATGTGTAAGTCATGGGACTTACACCTAGGGATAGCAATTGCACTTAGGTTCGATGGGCACCCGCGAAAAATACCAACAATGGGTAGGGTAAAACCCCGCTTTCATGGATATGGGCTTGAGTCTGGGTAATTACCCGCAAATTTAAGTGGGTATGGATGCAAGTAAGGGCACTATACTACCCAGTTCCGCAACCCGCATATACATATTTATATAATATAATAAATACTTTATTTATTATTGGTGCATAATTATTTAATTTATCTAACTATTTACGTCTATACCTAAACCTAAAAACTAATATAGTAACTGAATCCTTCCCTTCATACCTTAAATCAATTTGATGTTTATTTTAGCATGCACTTTTTTATATGTTTTTTGAATGTTTTTACTTTTATTTTCAAGGGATATTTTGAATGTTTTTTTATTTAACTAAATATTATGATTCTACTATTTTATGAGTTGATTTGAAAATTTTGGGACCATAGTTTTATTTTCAATTGCGATATATTTTATTGTCTTTTCATAGTTAAAGTGCGGGTAATAGATACGGGTATGAGTATTTAGGTGTCCATAGGGTATGGGAAGCGCACTAAAGTTGTTGCCCATGAGGGTACGGGCTCGGGTACAAGCATTATTTACAAAGATAGGTGTGAGGAAATATACTATAGTACCCTACCCATTAGATACTCATTGTCATCCATACTTACACCAAACCAACTCTTAGTCATTCAATATAATGTATCAAATGGCCCATAATATTCCATTCTTCAAACTAAAATACCTCCGACTGAGGCATGCGTGTGTGATTCCATATTTGTTCTCTTCTCTAGTTTATTGGTTCTCTTCTCTAGTTTTACTTTCAATGAAACCTAAGTTCTCAATCTCTTGAACCTTCCATTGGAATTTTTAAATATTATTTTGATGTCACGTGAGAAAAATAATCTCAAATTCTAAAACAAAAATCACTTAGCATTGTAGGGTTACTAAAATTGACATTTTCATGTTGATATATAGCCACAAAGTTGTATTCTAATTATTTAATTTATTTCATCTTGATGATAAAAGGTTTGAAGTTTCAACAAACCACAAATTAAAAACATAATAAAAGAGAGGAAACAGGTCTTGTAATTGAAATGATGGGTGCATTCAATAATTCAAATCACATGATTAATATTAATCTGGCTTTCTTTTTCCATCGCCTTTACGATGAGAGTTTTTTATTCAATTTTATCGGATGACATTTCAGTCAATGTCAACTGTGTTATCAACCATCATCATTTGAAGTTACGTTCACAATTATCTCTCGTCAACACTACGGTATCACCAACGTTCTCTCTCTTTTCACTTATCGTTTCGCTTTCTACAATCGCGCTATAGGTCCACCGAAGCAACACATCTCTGCTCCCACCGTTGCTGAAATTAGAGACTTCATTTTCTACATCTTCATCGAGTTTTCTTACTTCTTTACTAGGGTTTGCAAATTGTTGCTTGAATGGATACCATAAATTAATAAATAAGCATGTTACAAGCTTTGGTCAATTATGAAAACCAAATATCACAACAAAACACACATGTCGGTCAAAATGTCACTAACTCCCGATAAACACTTCCAGTTTTCCCGACTAAACACACATTATAGTACATTATAGTAAACGTTTCTCTCTCTTGAAGAACAGGTTGAATGTTTTCCACTCTCAAATCACAAGAGAACAATTTCATCTTCTTAGTCACTTTATGCTCCATGACCCTCTTCTTCTCGTTTCATTTTCCTTCCACTTTTATCTTCTTAGTCATTATTTTTGCACTCTAATCTTTACTTTAATGATAATGACCATATCAATGGTTGTCTAACATAATATTATTTTACTTAAAAAAAACATAATATTGTTTTTTAGGGGAATATTGTTGTTATTATTATTGAAATTCACTTCAATGGTTATTACAATTAGAGATGTGTTGGTTTATAATAGTTGAAATACGATAGTCGTAGATTTTGTTAACAGTCCTTGTAATCATACGGTTGAGATGGACGTCCACTCGTTACCCCGTATAGAGGAACCAAACTTTTATAGTAATACATTTTTTAAGCCAAAATATAACAATAATGGTATTTTTTTAGTAATACGTATAGTAAAAATATATAGTATGTATAAATGTTTATTGAATACAGTATGTATAAATATTTAGAAAAATATTAAATATTTTCATAATAGTATACGGTAAAAGTTAGATAAGTAACATTTTTTGGTACCCGTGCATTAACAAAGGCATTCTTTATTTTATGCATATGTGTAAAAATAATATAGAAAGAGAGAGAAGAAAATACAAAAGCATAGATGAAAAAATGAGAGACCAAAGAAATAATGAACGTTATTGATGTTCCTCATCTCAACTTATGTAATTTATACATTAAAATATCTTATCTTATTTATAATTTTTGTCACAAAATAATAGAAATGTTACAATATTTTTATGTGATTACTTAAAAATAATAATCATTTGATAGATAATAAATACATAATACATAAATAATAGTATGTATATTTTTACAATAAGTGTCTTTTTAACGTATATAATATTTGTTCTCACATGACATGCATGACTCGAGGAGTCGTATTTAATACATGAAGCAGAAAGAATATATGTATTCTTTGTAAGATATATTGATGGTTTCTGCATATAGTTCACAATGTTTTTTTCTTATTGAAATGCATCACTTCAAGAATCGTGTTTAATTCATGTGAATAAGATAGAATAAATTATGTGTGATTTATCTAGTATACAAAATTGATTTTTAATTTAAAATCAATTATAAACTAATTGCACTTTTATTTTTCTTTATTTAATAAAGCATGTGTTATAAGTTTGGTAGATTTCTAAAATATTTCTCTTAAAGTAATTTAACAGAGCAAGTTTTAGATCAATTCACAACATTAAATGTTGTGACAACTAATATTTCATAAAAATGGTTGCACGCCTTTGAAAGTTGGGTACGACACAATCTCAAATTTTTGAAGGTCTGAATTCTCCAAAAAACATTGAATAGAAATGTTTAATAAGGATTCAATTTTTCATCAAATCTGAAACTATAAGCTTAGTTATATCATTAAATCCCAAATTCTGAAGAATCTCCAAAGGGTTCAAGGGTTTAAGAAGAAGAAGAAGGAGGAGGAGGAGGAGGAGAAAAATAACATTCGGTGACCAACATCGATTACAAATCAAAACTTAACAACTTTCTAGATAAATTCTTATGGTCGTCACTGATCATGTCAGACCTACGATCATGGAGTTGATGACATTGAATGACCTTTGAATATAACACTTTTGTCAACCGTTGCCTTCTCCTTTGTTGCCTTTGTCCTTCTTCTTTGGGCGAATGGGGTTTGGTGTGCCTGCATGTGCTCTGAAGCTCATGTGAGTGTGTGTAGGATGATAAGTTTTGTGTAGTGGATAGTAAACACACTTGACCTCAGACTTAAGAGCCAATATTTATAGTGGAGGATTATGGTTTAGACTTTTGCATCATTTCTTAGACAATTGTCTTGGAAGGACAATCGTGGTCCATTCAAGGACAATTGTTGTCCTTTGAGGGAGAACCGTAGAGCTTATCCTTTGGTGGATTTGTGCCACATACTTCAACGGTTGTTCACATTTGGTTTGTGGATGCTCTCGTGGGACGGACTATACTAGTTGTTCACATCCACACGTGTCTTCTTGTGCCACCGACCTTATCGATTGTTCACGTTGGTGCATGTTCTTCTCCATTGTTGGTAGCTTAGGTTGTCTTCTCACGGCTCTGTTCGCTCATATACCACAATCTCTTAGACTCCTTTCGAGGAGCCCTTTGAAACTTATCATTAGATGAGCTCAACCCATACCAGAACATTATTAGTAATACATTATTTAGTATATAAATAAGTAGATAGATAGAATGGTATAAAAAATGAACAGTATTTGCTATAAAATATTCTTTAATTTTTTTTTTTAAGAATGTTCTTTAAATTTATTAAAATTTGACCGATGACAAACTTTTTTTTTATCAAATAAACCGATGACAAACATTTGTCTCGTGTATAATTTATATATATATATAGTAACACAAGAGCGGTTAAATATAAAATTGTTGTCATTTTTTTATTTTAAAAATATACTTTTTGGGTAGCCAATCATAATAAACTAATAACACAAGGCCCCACCCCTGCTTCCAGCTCAAATCAACTATCATCTTCATAAAAATGACCTTAAACCTAGATTGAAATGGGTATAAAATGAAATGTGCTATGGTAAAAGTAGAATGTTGGTAACGATCTAATAGTTTTTTTTTTAAGGAAAAAAAAAACTATTAAAATGTTGGTAACGATCTAATAGTTATAGTCGATTGAAATTATTAACTTCTTGTCACTAGATTTTGAACATATTTTAAAACAATTCAAGAAAAAATGCCACAAAATATCATTTCACACATAATGAAGTTTTACGTTCTTTTGTGTGCACTATGATGCTTTATGTTTTCTTTTTTGTCAAGACCTTATGTTTTCTTTTTGTTAAAATGTAAATAAAAAAACTGAACTTTTTGTTATAATGTAAATAAAAACTAAAAACATGAAAATAGAAAATCATTCATCTCATTTAGCATATGCCGAGAGAACCACGATAGGAGTTCTACTTTCTCGTCCCAGGGTATTATTTACGTGAAAACAAAATAATAAAAATACTTCAGTTTAATTTGGCCACTACTAATAATTTTTCAATTGCAATCACAAATTACAAATAATTATAAAAATTGAATACAAAAGGAAAATAAAAAAGACAAATAAAATAAAATAAAAATTTATGGCACTTCGTAGCACACTAGTTACCTACTAAGTTCAGGGTGCATTTGTTTTACCTTAAAAAAATAGTGTTAGAAAAAATATTTTGTTTTACCTACTAACATTTACCCCTCCCCTCTAACAATATACTACCAAACTAACATTTGCTTAAAAAAAATACACACGTTAGGGTTAACTTACCAAAATTAATTCAAAAATATCACGAGAAAGTACTGTATAATTAATTGTTTTACATGCCAAATTGAAACTTAACTAAAAATACTGTTATAAAACCAACCACAAAATCTGAAGGTAGCTGAGAACAAAATCAGGCAACCCTTGAAGCAGCTACTAAACTACCCTGAATGCAGTTAATACTTTCTATATTTATTTTGGCGACCTCGTCCAGAATCATTGTCTCTATTACGCGAAAATTTGCCTCCTCTACCATACCTTCCTCCTCCCCTGAAAAGAGATCTTATAATTAATATTCTAGTTTGAGTTTTACTACCTCCCAGTAAAGGGAGCAACCCAGGGCACAAAAGCTCCCGCATACGTAGGGTCCAGGAATGGGTCCCACCATTTTTGAAAAACAACAACTTTACCAGTTGCGCCAAGGTTACCCCTCTTTTACTACCTCCCAGTGATCCCAAAAAATAGAGAAAAAAGCATGTTAAGGTTAAGAGATGGTTGCGTTGCGTGCCACTTACCTCCCTCGGTTGCTGAAACTTTCTCTGCGTATATCTTGTTTACCACGAAGCTGGCTCCAGTATTGTTTTTCAGCTTCACCTGATTACATACCAATCAAGAATAAGTGTCGGGGTCTGTTTGGATCAAACAAGAGGATATTTAATGAGATATCAATTTACATTTTAAATATTACAACATTTTGTGAAATTTTAAATTCTCATGATATGAAGCGTGCGTTTATTCCATAAAAAAAATCATTGTCACTAGAAACATTAAAAGAAAATACAATAATTAACACATGAAACCCAACTGATCGAAAAATTAGATGTAAAAGTAAAACTAACCGGTCACTGGATCTAGAGTAGCAATATAATTCTTCACAACTAAGCCCCCCTTTTCCGAAAGAGCTGCAGCAGCACGTGCTTTCTGAGCAGCTTCAGGTTCATCAAACCGAATGAATCCTGACTCATCTCCCATATTGAAATCTATGTACTGTGCAATAAACATGAATATAAAATCAATATTCATGTCTTAAGCAAAGAAAAATTCAAAAAGTCAATTCTTAGCAAAGATTAATCAAAAAGTTACTTTTTAGTAATGTGAGTTAAAGATCTAAACCACGGTCAGGTTATTAAAGCAAAAGAAGGAAACTGTATCTTTCAAAAGTGCTAAAAAAGACAAGAGTTCTAAACAATAATAGATAGCTATGAAGTCATAGATAAATATCAAACCAAAGGAAGAAAGTCCCAACAGCTGGAGAAGGGGAAAAACCATATTTACCTTAACATCACCAAACTTCTGAAAGACAACCTTCAAATCTTCACGTAAGACAACATCCGAGTCGTTCTTGAAAATAACAGCTGTTTTTTTCCCAGTTTCCTGGCCCTTTTCGACACCTTCAGTCACCTTTCCTTCACCTGCCCCATTATTTTCTTGGCCCTTTTCTTCAACTTCAGTCTCCTTTTCTTCCTTCACCCCATTTTTCTCTTGGTCCTTTTCTTCGCCTTTAGCCTCCTTTCCTTCGTTCACTCCATTGTTTTCTTTATCATTGTCATCGTTTTCTGACATCTTTTGATCACTTTCCTCAGCAGCAACTTCAGAGGGTTTTTGATCATCTGTCTTGGTGACATCATTATTGTCATTGGCTTGTTGATCGGCGCTATTCTTTTCTGGAACTTCATCTGAACTGCTCTTTAGTTTGAAGGCTATAACTAAGCCTTTAGGGTAGCTGTAACAACACAAATGAAGTCAATTAGTTTGCTTTTATTTTATGGTTAGGGGTAAAGATTAAAAGAATTTCAGAATCTTACTCTTCTTCTGTATTTGTGTTATCCTCCTCGTGGTTGGAACCCACATTCTTGCGAGATTTTTCATGCTTTTCTAATTCCTTTTCTCTTTCTGCGTCAAAGTCCTGCCTGCATTGGGTAAATATATACAATATTATTAGACAATATATGCATATGCATATAGACAAGACTGTCTTACGCCCCACAGGTAGAAGTTAGTAAAACCCCATTTTCACAAGCTAAATGCAGAAATTGAAGTTTTTATACAGGGATGCCAGGAGAATCATAATCACTCAATCTAAAGCAACTGCCATCAATTCCAGTTTTTTAATAAATATAGATATTAATTGACGCTTATTGTAATATATGTATTTGTCAAAAGGATTTTGACAGAAAATATTGGATATATACCCTTAATTTTCTTCCTATAAGAAACTATAATATACAGCAGAAAAAAAAACTTTATTTCACTAAAATTCATCAACAGTCAGTAACTCAGTATTGAATCTATGAGCATGCTTACTTTGGCTTTAATTCTAGCTCAGCGCCCGCATACACTAATTTCTGCTTCAAAACATTTTGCATTTCTTCATCTGATGAGAACTCAACAAGGGCAGTACCACAGAAGAACTTTTTGTCTCCAACATGACGGGGCAACCGAACACTGTTGACCTGAAATCAAAAACAAAATTGTTACATCTTTTGTTATACAAAATAAATAAGTATTTTTTAAAATTCCAGACTATTTTTGTTAAATAAATATAATCTAAAACCTTCAAATATTAACTAGGGGATTCAGATACCAGATTTATCTGAAAGAAATCTCATGTTTACCAGAATCATAGGTTATGCTTCAACTTTTCACCAAGAAATTTAATGTAAATATACATAAAGCATCATCACTCGGAGGCTAAGGTTAGCAAAACATGATGCATTCCGACTATAATAATGTTAGAATGTAAACCACGGCATTAATGTTAATATTTTTTTATTTGAAGGAAGCCTTGATGTTAATATTACCTTGGCATATTGACCAAAGAAGGACTCCACTTCTTCAAGCTTCACAGTATATTCAAATGGTGATGCAGCAATCGTTCTTATCTCAACCTGCTCAATTACCTCTTCTGGCTTGGGAAGTTCAGTAATCCTGCCAACTTTGCTCCCTGGAATGCACGAATAGAATGACAGAAATAAGTAATAAGTTATGTGGTCATTCAACGCAGAAACAAAATGTCACGTATGTGGTTAAATGTCTTTTTTTTCAATCTTAGTCTCACTCGCCCAAGAAACCAAATTTCAAGTGAGAAATAAACTAAATTTATGACCATCTACTCTTAAAAAGTCTCAAAACATAATCCGGAAAATTAATGATTCAATAAATGAAATTTATATCTACCGTGGTATTCTTAATTAACGATAGATATGAATTTCATGTAGTGGATCATTAATTTAGAGTTAATCGAAGGTGACCATACTCTAAATCCAAATCAATGACCATACAACAGAACAGCATAAATCGAAGGTGACCATAGAACAGCATAATCTAAATTAATGGACATCTATCGTTAATTTAGAGTTAGCAATAGTTTCAAAACATGAAATTTATGACCTTCATCATTAAAAATATAAACGTTGTAGAAATAAGAGATTCATATAAATATAGTTACTAGAGCTTTGCAAAGAGATTGGTCAACTACAACAATATAGAAGGTGAAAGAAAACCACTATCGCTAACTTTAAATTAACCAGAACAGCAATCTGTCCTATTCTTAATTGGCTAGCAAAACTATGTTTAATTAGAAGTTGCAGTAATATAGATTCTTTAATCATGAATAGCACAAATAAATAACCTATTGCAGTTGCCTGATTAAAATGAATTTATCACAAAACTAAATACAACAATTATAAACAAAATGGATGAATGGATTCAAAAAAGAAAGAAACTGACCATCTTCTGATAGCTTGAGTGAAGCAGCATTTTTCAAAACTTCAGCAACAGCTTTGACAGTTTCTTCCTTAACATCAGCGGGCTTAGTATCATCAGCCAACTTAAGATGCTTTCGCATCCGATTGAAGGAACAAAGCAAAGCCAAACTAACCACTGTGTAGTTAGAATTTCAGTTAAGATCAACAACGAAAACAAAAACATGTTTAGCATTGATCAAATGAGAAGAAATTGGAATGCTTATTTTCCCTGGTTTACATTTTGGTAGGATATCTCTGTAAGTGGGGCCTTTGGTACCACAGTGGCCCCACAGAGCATCCCAACAAACTATAGTCTTTAGGAGAAGTTGTCTCATACCCCGCAAGGGTGTATGTTCAACTCCTGTTGTCAACGTTGGGACCTGTGAAGCACCGACACAAACACGAACACCAGACATTCTGACACATCAACACCGGCAGTAATTTGAGAAAATACCAGAATTGACTGTAATTACAAGTTTCGGTGTCAAACACAGACATGTGTTGGACACCGGACACGCTTTCGATCAGAGGTGTCGGTGCTACAAAGGTTAGGACTCTGTTGGTGGGTAATCTGTCGGTACTTTTGTCAGCGCTCTGTGAGCCTTGAGGCCTACCCTGACCCTAGTCAGCCCAAGGGACCCAACTCACCTAAACTTTTTTCTGTAAAAAAAGAGTAATCTCCACTAAGGTGCTTAGGTTGAAACTTAAACTCTTTACCCCTCCCCAAAGATGTGTTGTGGGGACTGAATAGCAGTCCTCCCCCACAAGGTCAGCTGCTTACAAATCGAGTCACACTGACTAGGGTTAACCCTACTTTTTATTGGTATTAACGAAATGAAAACTTCTCTTTTTATGTTTGTTATGTTGAATTGAAGAAAAGAAACTGATTTTAGGACACTAAAATGGCTAATTCTATGGTGCACAACTAATAGTCTTGTACCAGACAAGTTTTTTTTCACTATTGGATCAAAAAGTCTCATCATATCTCACTTGATCCAATGGCGAGACTTATCAATTAAATGGTGGAAATAAACTTATATATGATACAACACCTATCTCACTTGTGCACCATAGAACTAACCCACTAAAATTGAATCGAATGGCTTGATTTTTCACGTACATATGAGAGTGAAGTCATACCCATTCTAAAACCAACAACAAATGTAACTGCCAGACATCAACCTATGTTGCATAGGTACACGGATACGATACACGGTATGATACAGATACGAAAAATACAGCAATTTTAAAAAAATTAAAGTATGGGTACATCAATAAAAAAAACAAAGGTTTAGTTATATAATATAACATGAGAGAGCTAAAATGTTCAATTTACAACAAAAACATTGAAATAAAATTTTAAAAAGTAAAAAATTAGAGAAAGTTACAAATTTCACTCAAAACAAGAAAAAGTGGAGTCCTGTGGTACCAGGCACGTACCTGATACCGCCGGTACTTCACAATTTTACTGGTTACAAGTACACAGTTCCATTCAATCAGTTCAATTTTCTTAAATGATCGGTATCTACACGTAACTATAACTATCGTGTTTTATGTCGACATTAAATAGTTTTCAGTACCTTCAATTACATTAACAAAACCCTAAAAAACTAAACCAAATTGATAAACAATAGAGGGCAAAATGGTAAAAGGATACTTCCATCTTCACTTTCATTGACAGTTTTACTCAAGAAATCATCCCTGGGAAGATTACTATCACTGAAATAAAACTCAACCTGCAGTTTCAAAAAATAAAAAAATTAGGATAAATCAAAACGACATAAGAGTTGAATAATTAAGAAAAAACGACGGTTACTAACCTGTCGTATAACCTTCTTGGTTGTTTCTTCGTCAAGTGAAAGTTTCGCCATTGATGAGAAAACTGAAATTAGAGAGTGGCGGTATGGGAGAGAAAGAGTGTAGGGTTTTGGAGAGAGTTTTAGGTCGTGTTTGGTTTTCGGAGGTTTAATTATATATTAACTGGGTTTAAATATGCTCGTGTTCTAAATTTACTGTTCTAAATCATGCTTGGATTTTCTGTCCCCCAAAATAAATAAATATAAAGTTTCATCGAACATAGTTGAGTTGACATCGACATGCATTGTTATATGTAGAGGTTGGAGTTCGAATCAGACACTCCATTTATTCACCTTAAAAAAGTGAATTTTAGCCATTAGGTTACGTGACAAAAAAAAAAAAGGTTAAACTTGGACATTATTTTTGCATAAAAATAAGGGTAAAATATGCTCTTTTTATTTTATTTTTGGTGATGGTCGGGGTTCGAACCTCAAACCTTGCATATTTTATGCATTGTCCCTACTAATTGAATTAAGTTCACGAGGACACTCTTTTTTCAAGGGGTAAAATATGTTTTTTATTCTTATAAATATTATAACTTTCATTTTAATTTTCTTAAAATTTTCCTTAGATTTTTTTCACATCAGTACATTTGAATTAATTTTTTTAAAGAATGTTTAGAATATTATAAAAATTATCTTTAAAAGAGAATTTTTATTGTAGTAAACATAACTGCGAAGATTATAATTTTGAATAATATATATGAGTTGATTTAAACACATAGACAAAAAATGGTGATATAAACTTTTTGGGATCAAAAGATGAAGAATTTTTTTAGAAAGACTAACATGAAAAGTTGGAAAATTTATAAGAATAAAAAACATATTTAACTTTAAAATTACGAAAAATGTTAACGATTGTTCACGAGACACTCTTTAAGGACCATAAGTGATAAATATTTATGAAAATGTTAGTATTCAATGCATTGAAAATCAAAATATTTAACTTTTTTAAAAAATAATTATTTATTTTAGAATGCTTAAAGGGTGTCATGGGGACACTCGCTAGCATGATCCTAAAAATAATTATAGAGTAAATCGTAGGGATGGCAAAAAAGAACATGCACACGGGTACCCGCAGATAAAATCTATCACGGACATGGAACATGTAGTTAAACGAGTATCCGTGAATATAATATATAACTATTTAACCACCTGTTACTTTATAAATATGAACACAAATTTGATGATATCAATGCACACGGCTATCCGTACTTGATAATAAATTAAATAATTATTAAAATATCTTTATATATATATATATGGGGTCTGAATAATTTCTATGAATGAAGTAAGAATCATGCATTTTGTATGTATTATGGTGTAATGAATTTGTATGAATTATGTAAGAATCATGAATTTTGTATGAATTATGATATGATTTATGAAATTTGAATTGATTATGCTTGAATGTTTAAAAGTTTTGAAATTTTTACGCAATTAAAAAAATGTTATTCTTTGTAGAAAAATAAAAAAACCAAAAATTCATGGATATCCATGGATATCCCAATACTTGCGGATCATCTGAATAATGGATACCAACATCTGAATAATTGATACCAACACTGATACGGGGCGGATACGGATATCATATTAATTCAACGGAACAAAAACATGTATCATACTATCGATACTCGTGAATACCCATTGACATCCTTAATAAATCCTAGTTTCAACATTATTTTGTGATAAACATCCAATTCCTAAATGGATATTTTTCTTTTTAAAATTATTAATTTAATTTAAAAGAAACATTTTAGGCAATCTCCATGAGCTTAACTCAGTTAGTAGGGGGGCTGGTAGGGATATTGCATATTATATGCAGGGGCCGAAGTTTGAACTCCGGACACCCAAATTCTCTACATTTAAAATGTGTGAGCTCTAACCACTGAACTATTCGGACAAAAAAAACACATTAGCCACGGCAGCCATTTTCTAGGGGGCACTGCCAAGTACCGAGGTAGTGCTCAATGCTCATGCTCAGCAAAAATAGCCGCAAAACATGGAAATGCAAGGCAAGCCACAATCTCACACACGATCACAATCTTAAACGAGTAAAGACAATTAGAATTCAATTTTAATTGGCCACAATCTTTGCATATACCACATGTAATGTCATTTTAGACGTCCCATAAGTCCTAGTTTAACTCGCAACAATGTCGAAATTGTTAGGTTAAACATTATGATCGGGTTTAAATCTCAGTACCTTCACTTTGTGTGTGTGAGTTTATGATGGTTTTATCTTCTCGTTTATATACCCAAAAAAAAAGTCATTTTAGACAACTCATTTGACTCAAAACTTAGCTCATATTTTATTGCCCTTTACTTTTGAGTTTTTCTTAGAATTTTAGTTCTCTATGTTTAAAACCGAACCAATAAAAAAAACGCAAACCGAATTGACCCAAATTAAAATTGCAAAAAATGGTATTTGGTTCGGATGTATTCAAATCATTTTTTTACTCAACCGCATGGTTTGGTTTGAACCAAACCAAACCAAACCACGATATAAGAAAAACAATAATTAAATATATATCATTTAGACCAATACTTGTAGAAATTCAATGGAAAGTTTAATAAAGTGACATTTTTTTTTTATCTTGTTAAGTTTCTTCTTAACTTTTTCTATCAAAAATGTATTTATCTGCTACTTGAACTCTTAGAGAATGATTAAAATTTTAGTTTTTTGTTACAAAATATGATTACTTTTTGTCCGCGTTTTAATTTAGTTTACGTAATTGGAAGCATTGTTGGATGAAAATAAAATTGTAATGTTGGATAAAATTTAAAAATATTGCTGAAAATATGTTGTATTTTTAGATTTTTAATTTGATTTTAACATTGAAAAAAAAAATATTGTCTAAAAAACCCGCACCAACCGATCTAATCTAAACCACAATGGTTTGATTGAGATTTTACTTTAAAAGTCAACTGAATCAAACCAAATCACGTACTTATTTTTCTTGCGGTTCAGATGACTTTTAGCTGATAAATGCACGGCGGATCCACATAATTCCTTCATTTATGTAATTGAATAAAGGCAGGCAAATCAATGTTGAGAATTAGGAAAATGCTACTGACAACGAGAATCGGTCTCGCGATTGTTTACTTGATTCCATAATTTCCGCCTCACTTCCATGTGTTGCCGTAAAGAGAGCAACATGATTGGTTCCTTTATTTGTCGGAATGAATTCGCAATGCTCCCATTCGGGACATATAGCATTGCTGTGAGAATTATTAGCCGAATCATCAACAATATATTTCATGGAAATGTTTTTTATTTATATAATCGATGCCATAATGACACAACACATCTTATGTGGACAAACCAAATTCATAACTTCCACTCTAATATATGATTAATAGCCTAAGTTCAAATAAAATAAGTCATCTCTTCTCTGCATGGTATGAGTATGAGTATGACAAGAACAGAACAAATAACATGTAATCATTCATCATTTATAGCTTCAAGTAATAAAAAATTCCTCAATCATTGTATATTGAATAAAACAACATATATGACTCTTCGTGTGTGGAGAAGGCAAACAATAATAACGCCAAAACTTAGATAATTACGTGAACCTCTATGCATCATATATATTCTAGTAGCAAAAATTCATTATAAACAAGATTAAATTCATCATACACTAGTAGCAAAACTCCTCAAATCCCATGTATTCATTCCTCTGAATCCTCTGAATCATGCGTGATATTCCTACTCCACCTATAGACAACCATACAAGTGAAAGTCATGTTGTAAGCAAGTAGCTTTCATAGAGAAATGCATGGTGAAATGAAAGTTTAAAATGTAAAAAACCAAATTAGCCATTGAATCACGCGTTTGTTATGAAGATTTTAGAGGCCTCTGCAATCACGTCGCGACTACAATTTTAGTCGCATCATAATTGCATGCATATGTCTACATAGTTTTGGAGACGTATGCAACCACATTGCGACTGCATTTGCAGCTGCATTAATTGCTTAATATGTTTGCAATTTTTCGCAATGTCAAAAATTTCGGTCTAATATGTAATCACGACTGTAACTACAATTTAAAATATTTGACATAGTTAAAGCAAACATGGTAATTAGACTCATTATAACATATATAAGCATTACTCACCTAGTGCAATTGCACTAACAAGAATTGTGAAGGATAAGACAAAGATAATCAAGGAAGCCCTTTGAAAGATATTGACAAGCTTGTCAATGATTTTCTGTCCTATGTATGCTGCAATGGTAGACACAAGGGTAAGGTAGAGAGCTGCAAATCAAGATGAAAGATACGTATTAGTATATTACTTGAAAAGTATAAAAATGTGAAAGATGAAGTTTAATTTTAATTACCATAAGGAACAGGAAAACGTTTCAAGAGGTAATACTGTGCAACAGATATAGATGCTGTGAATGTCATTCCTAATGAGGCTGAGGCACTTGCTAACTGCAAGATTATGAAATATAAGATAACTATATTTTGATCAATTTATGTGATGATATATAGAATATACTATAGTAGTAGGATTAGTCTCGTAAGTATAGCTCAAATGCTAAAAGAATGTAGGAATATTTGATACGAAGGGGCGCGTATTTCAAACACACAATTTTCCGCTTCTCAATCCTTAGTGTGTGTGACACTCCTATGAGGGCCCTAACTCGTGAATATCATTGCATGAAAATAATGTAACCATTGAATGCATATTCTACTAGAATTTACCTGTGGAGCAATTCCCAATTCAATAAACAAAGGGCCCATGACAAATCCACTACCTACACCAAGAAGTCCACCCAAAATTCCAGCTAGCAAGGAACAAGAAAGTGATAGAGCTAGAAGATGCAAAGGCCAATGTGTGCCATGATCTTGTTTGGAAATAGTAATCTTCTTCCCTTGATATAGGCCTGTTGCTTGGTATAGAGAAACCCCTACAGTAACCGGTATCTATAAAATAAAATTTAATTACTAAAGTTGTAAGTAATTGTAAATTTGACATATATAGTAGGGATCAAATTAAGTCACATTATTTGACACAGTAAAAGAAAGTATACAAAGTTACCTGTAAAAAAGTAAATATCCAGAATGTGGTTGAACATCTAGTTGTATAATTCTGTTGAAAAGTGAATCCTTTTAATCATTAGTTCATATAGGAAAAAGGGAGAGAATACATTAATGCAAAAAGTTCTAAAAAAAATCTGCGACGCAATATGATAGTTTTTGATATCTCTGCGACAACAATTGAAGTCGCATTTGACTATGATTTTCCGGTGATATCAAAGTTCATGAGGCGACCACAATTTAAAACCATGACTTCTACAAAGAAATTTACGAAAATAGGCTCTCCGTAGTTGGGATAACCTTGCACCTGTCCAATCAGTAGATTGATGACCGTTGGATTCAGATTGGACAATTCACAAAACATACAAATTTTGTATTATCTTATGAAAAACCAAAATAATGAGCTAGAAATCTGGATTGTCAATCTTAATCCAACGACCACCAAAGTACTCACTCTTTGATTTTAGAATATTCCCACAGTAGAGAATCTGAATTTGGAATTTACCTTGGCAATTTGTAAGAGAAGGACTGAAAACCAAACAAAACAAAGAAGTCCAAATTCCTTCCAACGAATATTGCTAAGAATGGTCCCCTGGATTACGGTTACCTACATGCATAGCTGCATATAAGTTTTTTTTTTTTGATAAATAGATGCATCTTAGACATAATAGTTAAATCATTTATATTCAAATATGATTTAAGCATCTAAGAAATGATTAAACTATATAAAGAAAAAACAATATTAAAATTTGGACATACTTGTTTAATTTCCTTTTCAGGCCCATCATCTGGACAACTAGGCAGATACTTGTACTCCACATCTTCACTTGTAGCAGCTGGAAGAAAATGACAATATCATAAATGATTAATAATTAATTGATACATATCTATTAAGTTTGTATCTTGTGACCATGTGGTTTGACTGAAAACCAATAATATATTATATACACTCACCATTAGACTCCAAATGCTTGACAGACTCCTGTGATTGAAAAAGAGAATATTAAAAATGTAATTATAAATTAGTTTTTAACACTGACAGTGTAATTGTTTTTTATACATGTATCCAATTAAATCACATCATTTTCTCAACTTTGATATGTTATTTCCTAAAACATATAACCTCAAAAAATTGTAAGTAGTAACTAGTGGTAAGATTTCGATCTTATAACCTCAAAGGGCAAAATTCAAAAAAATTTAGAGACGATTATAAAATGATCATTAATGCAACTTAATTAATAACAATTTTTCTTTTCGTCCGCGTAAACTTAACTTAGTTGGTAGAGATATTACATATTATATGCAGGGGTTGAGGTTCGAACCCCAGATACTTCACTTCTCCACATTTAAAATTTGTAAGTTCTAGCTACTAGGCTACTTGACAAAAGAAAAACAATTTTTTCCTTCCCCATTTTTTTGTAAAACTACTAAAACATCACCAAAAATAATTTTGCGCATACAAACTAAATTTAATGCTAAAGAGTGCCCTTAGAACATTGGTTAAAAGGATAAAAATAGAAATATTGTATTAGAAAATGGTGAAAAGTGATAAATTTAATATTTTAAAAGTCAAAATATTATTTAATCAAATGCAAACTTATTACTTTTGGTTTTCTTAACAAGTGCCTTAAAGACACTCGTTAGGATAACCCTTTAAATAATTATGCTTGGCCATAAAATCATCTGATTTATTAATAAATGTAGTATTGATATACCTCTTTTAGTATGGTTTCCTTATTCCATGTGTCAAGACCCTTTAAGTAAGCCCTCACTGATGTCACTGCAAGTCTCAATATAACAAATCAACCATATTAGTCACTAAGTGAAAAATTTTAAGTGGACTTTTTTGAAGTAGAAATCTTGTATAATTACCTATGAAGACAATAATTAGTAGAACAGTAATCATCCAATCTGCAAATACTACACTTAAAACAACCCCTATGCTAATACCAAGAATTATAACAGGTGCATTAAGAAGCACCAAATCATAGTCAATCATTGGTATATCAAGTGTTGGATGCCTTAGCTTCAAATTGAAGAATACCGTTGATATTGCAGCACCAGTAACCATACCTAAAACAAACACAAGAAATGGTTAAAACTCAAACCATTTCAGTACCAAAGTAGTTCATAAACAAATTTAGGTCAGTTGGAGCTCGAGAGCTCACTAGAGCCTAGGCAAACGTCAAAACTCAAAAGACTCCGACAAAAGTACTTACATATTACCCACTAACAAACTTTTCATGCCGACAATAAGAATTGAACTCAAACTCTGGTGACCTTGTGGGTTATGAGTGAACTCCTTATCAATTGAGCCAAACTTTGTAACATTTTTTTACATCGATTAAAACTTCAACCGATGTAAAAAGTAATTTTTTAAATATTTTCAAAGAAATCCCAATTTCAAGGATCTATTCAGAAAAAGCAGTTTCTAAAGAGGTTAATTATGCTGGAGATCTATTGATTTTGTCATGAAAAACTATAGAGACTCTTACATTTTGAAATAGCAGTGGCTGATTTTGCATCAAATCCAATAATCAAGATTAGCATTGGAACAAAGATGCCACCACCACCAACTCCACCTACACTACCAAATGAAGCTCCAAAGATTCCGATCAAGGTACCAACAATGATTTGCCATCCAAGTCTTATATCCTATGAATGATTAAACAATCAAATTATGTTAATTCATATATTAGTAAAAATTTCATACACAAAAACACATATACATTTATTACATAGCTAAGTAGAAGATATTGTACTATATTCAAAAGGAAATAATTGTAATGGATGCAAAACACTTACTGGCCAAACATGTTCATTAGCTTTGGCATGGAAATAAAAAGATTGTGCTTCATTTACTATCCATGATCTTTCTTCATTTTTGATGGTTCTATTAGCACAAAAGATGAGAAGAGCAAACAAAAGAATGAATGAAAACAAAACCACATTTCTCATGACTCTTCAATGATGGAGAAAGCTAGCCAGCCTGGAAAATGTGAGAGTAGAAATGGAAGAATAGCTCAGGTTAGTGATTATGGAGATTTTTTTGGATTATATATATTACTATATGATTGCTTTTATTGATGGTGATTTCATGTGAAGTCCACTTCATTTTGATCACTTAAATTGACAAATAGATTTTGTTTAGATTAAACTATGGCCAAGTGTGTACATGTTTGAATCAAACTTGGGAAAATTGATTTAGACCAAAAATTATTTTTTAAATATTCATGTGTATGTTTTAAAAAATTAATAATCATATTAAATTATGAAAATATATTTTGTTCAAACTTGTGGAATCACTTTGAATTAAATGCATGAAAACAAACATTTGTTAAAAGAAAATGTTTTGTGGACATCTCAATAAATATATATCGTAAAATCCTGGTATTTTATCCTATTTTGTACTAATTATTGAATAAAATATTTTATTTTTAATTAGGGATTAAATCAAATTATTTTCATAATTTGTTAAGAATTTGTTTTAAAGTATTATTACTCTAAGAACAATATTATACTATAGAAGTTAAAAATAGTTTCTATTTGTTTAAAGAAAATTATTTCCATCTGAAGTATTTTTGTAAGTGCATAAATTTACACTTGCTCTACCGTTAATATTTTAACAAATTCACGTGGTTGATCATCGGTAATCGTTTGATCAAGATTAAATGGTATAGATTTAAGTTTGGCTTTTTAAAATATAAAACAAAAATTAAAGTTTGCTTGTTTGAGGACCATCAAATTAAGATCGACCGCAGTGAATACAGTTTCCAATTCATTTCTTTAAAACACTTTGTCAATTTTTTTATTTATCTAAACACATAGTAAATTTGCCGCCAAATACATGTGCACCTTTTGTTATTTTTCTTATATATACTTCTTGAACGTGGTAATTGTTTTGTTTTGACAAATGATCGTGGTAGTTGCTGGTACTTAAGAGATAGATTGGAAATCTTCCATTCCGTAACTTTACTTGGACTTTGTCTGTGAGTTTGGAGGAGAAGGGAGGGGAGAGTTTTGAAAAAAAAGGAAGAATGAATGGAAGAAATAGAGTATACAGGGAGGAGAGGGCTTTGAAGGGTTAATTTTTCTTCATAATACAAAACCCTCCTTATTTGAGGAACTAAAAAATTATATTAGAGGAAGGTTTTGAGAGGTTTTTAAGGGTTTATACAAATTCCTCAAATTTATTCTATGATGTTATAATATTCTTAATGTTAAAAATATATGAATCATAAGCATTAGTTTATTATGCTCTAAAAGAACACTCTTTCAAAAAAAATGCGTAAAATTTCTCCATTTTCCTTTTATATTTCCCAACCACAAGACCTTTCTTCCCCTCCCTTCCAAACTCCCAAACAAAACCTTAAAATCCATTTAGATATATAAATTATTTTTTGATTTATAAAAAATAGATTATGCAAATAAATAAGTTTTTATTAACAAAAATTGTATCTTTACAAACTGTTTTTTTTCCATAAATTACTTTGACAAGTTTATAAACTATACTTAAAAGCTTATTGATGTGTGTTTAAGTGTGCAGAAAAATATATGAAGCGTTGATAGATGTGATTAACCGATAATGTAGTAGGAATTGAATGAGATGTTCAAACAAACATTACGGTTGATTATTAATATACAAAAGTTAACACAAATTTCAAACTTTATTTTTTGTTCTACAAACGTAGTATCAAATGGTCCCGACATTCTGTTAGACGTTAAGGTAGTGGGGTTGGGTCATCAATATTCTTTATTAGTAGTACTATAAGTTAAGCTTTTCATTTAAGAAAATTAATTACTATGATTGCCAAAAAAAGAATTAATAATTTATCCTCCTTTGTCGTTTGCACGTATGATCTTATCTTCATTTCAATCATATTATCGATAGCTAGTAGATATTTTTTCCATCCACTTCACTGCTGTCTAATGAATAATACTCGTGTAACATGAGTTCAAAAAAAAAAAAATCAGCAAAACTTTTGATTCTATATAAGGAGTCGGTGGAATATAGGTTGAAAAAAAGGAAATCATTTCTAATGGATACAAAGCAGTTATTTGGCCAAACATGATCATAATTTGAATGAAGATTGTGCTTCATTTATCCATGATGATTCCTCAATTTTGGTGCTTCTATTAACACCAAAGATGAGAAGAACAGACAAAAGAATGTATGAAAACAAAACCACGTTTCTCATGACCTTTAATGATGGAGAGCTAGCCAACCTGGAAAAAAGTAAACTTATTTTTGCTGAAAAATATGTAAAATGGAATATACTTAACTCAATTTACAATTACAAAGACTTTTAGATTATTATATGATGATTGATTAGAGAGAGTAATTTCAAGTGAATCTACTTCATATCACTTAAATTGACCAGTTGATTTTGTTTAGATTAAACTATTATGTAGTGTGTGTTTGAATCAAAATTGGTAAAATTGATTTAGACCAAGATTTATTTTTATAATATACATGTGTGTTTTATTGATTAAATTATGAAAGCACTCTTTCTTTTGACAGTGAAAGTACGTACTCTTTCTAAATGAAAATATTACCAAAAAAATTAACATGGTTTTCAATCTACATTCATTCTTCAAAAGTAACTTGAAATGGTCCAAACATTATATTTCTCCAATGCTAGAACTCAACACACTTCCTTCCTAGGCCCCTCATATTTCTCTCTCTCTCTTTTTCTCACCTTTTCTGCACTTTTTCTGACGCAGCCACTGCTAGAACATGTTCTAGTGGGAGAACTGTTCTCCACATTGTCTCTAGCTCATTAATCTCCAATGCATAGAACATAAATGTATGTTCTTGTTTTCCAAGTTCATGTAGTGGGGGTTGCTCCTCAACATTGTGTTAGTCTTGTAATTTTAAGATATTGAGTTCAAAACTTCAAATTACTTTGTGATAGTAAACTAGTTATTAGAACTACTTTACTTAATAAAATAAAATAAAAAATCTTCTTTAATTTTTTAGGGTATATACATATTAAAAATAATTCATTCTTGCTTTAGCTTATCTTCTTCAATTGAGTCAATCAATTATTATACATGAAGGGTCCACAGAGCTAGCTTGTAGGTTTTCCTTACACTCCTTGATAGATATATCTAATATACTCGTGTAACATGAGTTTCAAAATTTTGTTTATTTTATTTTTCAAAAATTGAAAGTGATCATAACAAGAATTGTTCGTTGAGTTTAGTTGAGAATCTGATCATAAGTTCTTGTTGTTTGTAAAGCGAAGAAGGATTACAAATCTGGATTTGCTACTGCCAGCAAATCAAAGGGTTCACACAACCATAAATTGGAGGCCGTTTGGTTAAGATTTAAAATTGCTATTCTTTAATTAAAAATTATAATCAATACATTCTAGATTGTTCGATCCAGATTGAATGGTCACATATACGCTAACATCAATAAATAATTGATGGTAGGAAATTCAATTCGATCACGTACACACATTGGTATGATTGAAAAGTTATTGCCAAAGAACCTTTGAGTTCCGTAAAATACTCGATCGCTAACCAATAAATCCCACATAAAATAAAATAGGGTCTTGCTAACCGGTGCCTTCGAGGTACTGGTTAAGGAAGAAAAAAAAGGAAATTTTAAGTTAAAAATATCATTTTTAAAACTTTTGAGAAGATGACTGCACAAGATCCAATGTAATTACTATTATATTTGACTCCTTAATTAGTGTCTCTATGAGACACTAGTTAGCATTTTCTAATAAAATAATAGATGTTGAGCAACATGTACTTATGCAAACTCATATATTTAATGTCTTAAGAGCATTGTTATTGATGTTTATTTTGAGTTCCTTCACGAAAACCAAACATCATGGGTCGCGAAAGACCTTTGGGAAAGACTTGAAAATTAACGAGTTGAACCAAAATATAGTTTATGATATAACATTATGTTGTAACTTGATCTATGTAGTGATCCACTTAATAAGACTTGGTTGTTGTTTGTTGTTGTAAGTCTCACGGTTTCCATCCGTAAGACCTAACTCAACTAGCAGGGACGATATTGCTAAATTAGACACCTTCATCTGGGTGCAAACGCGAAACATCACAATTGTATGTGAGTTTCATATAGTGTTTGCCACTTTGTCTATATATAATAAAAGTCTCACAGTTTCTTTGCTCACATTAAGAGTTTATTAAAATTTTGGGGTCACTTTGCTTCTACAATAGTTATTTTATTTTCACTTAGTGCCTTCTTTGAGTTCACATAATGGAGATAATCTTTTTCTAGTTGTGGAATTTTTTGAACAACATAAAAGAATGTATCAATACACAAATTCAAAGTGAAAAAATGTTCACATAAGTGAAATAATGCATTCCTTTGAAATATGTTCTTCAAAGAAATACCACTCTTACTTGTAGGTTTATCCACGACATGTTCTTCTAGTGACTCTTCATTCTAATTCTTAATTGATGTAGAATGCTTCTAGTAGAGAATTGTTTGATGCTTGTGCCAATGCCAAAGGATCATTGAACATTAATATAATCATGGTTCATCCTCTTAAAAAAAAAATATAATCATGGTTCATGTATGTAAGAGATGACGAATTATTCAGATGATATTTTTCTCCTTGGTATTAAAGTATTCCTAATCAAGACTATCAACAATATTTTTGTGTTTCACTCTACGTCAACAGATAGTGAACCAGCAAATGATGTTTAATTCTTAGCCCCGAGATATTGTATATTTCTTTGGCATATTTCCAAAGGATCATATATATACTTGTACTAAATGTTATCTATGAATATGGTACCCGACACATTGTACAATGCTTATACTCATTAGACAATATGTACTAAATGGTCGTTGCTTTGTTGGAGATGGACACACTAGACATTAATCACTAGATGATCATAGCTAGTGAGAAATACACTATGCACATTCCTTCAAGAGAAATGATATTTGAATAATCATTTTATAACAATTTTTGTAACAAGTTTCTCTCTCGTACTCACGTTATAATTTTACTTCCTCTCTATTACTTTGGTTTTCGTACCAACACATCCGTTTCTTTGTAAAAATACGGATGTTCAAATAACACTACTATAAAACAACAAGCACCCAGTATTTTGTTCCCAGTGTAGTGACAAACATTCTTAATATCATGTCTTTAAATAGTATACACTAGACAATTGTAGCTCTATTCTTCTTTGACTTTACTTGATAAGATGTACTTAATAAACGTTAGAGGATAAATCATTCTATTATTTTATTATCAAAACTTTAAAGACAAATTTTTTTCAACCAACTTGGTTCTGTCGCGTTCATCCTTAAAGTGTACTCGCACATTTGTACCCTATTGCAATTACCAAAATGCTGTACAAATAATAGTAAATGCCAATTTTCATAATGTTTAAATACACTTTTGATCCCTTAGGTTTCTTAAAGTTGTGATTTTGACCTCTAAAAAAAATAACTCTTTCCAAGCCCTCTAAGTTTACTTTCTGTTGCAATTTTAGCCCCTCATGCCAATTTTAGCACCCTAAGTTTACTTTTTGACTCGAAATTAGGGGGCTTGAAAAATAAACTTAGGGGGCTAAAATTGACATGAGGGGCTAAAATTGCAACAAAAAGTAAACTTAGGGGGCTTGGAAAGAGTTATTTTTTTTAGAGGTCAAAATCACAACTTTGGAAAACTTAGGGGGCCAAAAATGGTCTTTTCATAAACATACCAAACAGTTGGAGACCATGGTGTAGCTAGCGAAAATTCTATACAGAGGCTAAATATAAACAAGATTTTTTTTTTTTTGAAAACAAGAAAATATATTTTTAAAACCAGCATGTAAAATTTAAGAATAAAATATATTTTTAGTCCCATGAATTATAATTTTATAGGTTTAGTATTTAAAAAAATTAAATTAAGGACTAAAATTAAACAAAATGTTAGAAACTTAACTTAAAAATTGGGAGTGTTGTACATACTAAAAACAAATTTAATCTAAAACTTATTCTTACATATATGAAATGTAAATTCAAGCAACAACAAATGAAATAAAAATTTACAACAAATATTTAAAAATATTATTAATGTATTTTCAATGTAAACAATAGGTTATTTGTAAGAACTTATTATCCATTTCATTTGTTTCTTACTGTTGTTGTTGAAATTTCTTCTCTATAGTTGTTATTGAGACTAAAAGTATTAAACCAATACAAATAAATCTATCGATGATGTCTTGGTAAAAGAAAATCTATCAATGATGTAGTAATTTTTTCATTTTCTTATTTATGCTAATTTTTTACAACCAAACTTGTTTGTGGTAGCTCGATATTTATTATTTGGGACAGCTAAATATAAATAGATACTAAATAATTCAAGAATATATATTTTTTTGGTAGCAAGGGCTACCCCATCTTATCGAAGGGAACCGCCCCTGCTTGGAGATCAATTGTCACCTTATTCGTGAAAAATCTCAAGCAAGAGTGATGTGTCCTCCACCGGTAGGCTAGCATTTTTTTTTTCACCAAAGCTTTGTATCCAAAGCCATTTTCTCTATTAGCAATTTCAAGTTGAGCATGATTGATATCTATCAAACTCCAACTTGCAAGAGTGTTAAAAGAACCCAACACATGTGGTACAGGAGGCTTACTATAAGTTAGCATATTACTATAAATATTAATACACCTTCCATCACGTACAATTGTTCACGAATAATGTTGTTCACACTTTACTCAATGCTAAGAAACACCAATAATTTACTAATATAATTTCATCGACAGTTAACTACTGATAAATTTTAACCAACGACAGTTAACTGTCGATGGACATTTACATCTTTTTCTGGTGCGTTTCAACCTTAGTTGAAGTGTATACAACAGTTTTCATCATTCACGGTCACACTACGCACACTATTAGCTTCCACTCCTTTCATAGGGTTTCTCTGTTGTTTTTTTTCTTTTCTTTCAATCATTTTACTATGAATTTGAATGAAATAAATTATTATCGCAAGAAAAAAGATGCAATCTGTAAAAATAAAATGGAGTTAATTGATCTTTAGAATTGTAAGCATCAATCAAAATTAACAAAAACATTTATGAAATTATAAAATGTAAGTCAAAGTAATTCCATTGTAAAATTTTATGAATTTTATTGGAAAATTGCTTTTCTAACATAAGAAACTTTCTAAAAACACTAGTAAAATGTCAATTTACCTTAGGAGGTAGTTAACTACGTTGAGTGATCCGGCAGCAGTTAACTACCGCTGAGGCCAGCGGTAGTTAACTAACCCTACAGGCAGCGGTAGTTAACTGCTGTTGCGTTCTTGATTCAAATTCCAACAGCTTTCTCCTTCCCTTTTTCCCCACATTTGAACATGTTTTATACATACCATTTTAAACACATTTTTTTCACTCTTTTTCATGCAATTGCAAATTCATGAATATAAAATGTACGAAATAATATTTAACATGATAAAAATAAAGCGCAAGAAATAATATAAAACATACGAAAATATCATAGAAATACGAAACGGTACAAAACATGTCATAATAATACATCACCATCATCATAGTCAAAATGTACAACAAAAGAAAAAACCTAATCAGAATCAACCCTGCTGCCTACGATGCCTAGCAATCTGATACATAAGGGCAAGACGACCAGTACTGCCAGTTCAGATCATCTCCTGCACCAGCTCCTTTTTAGTCATCTCGGCGCTCATGGCCACAACATTATCAGCTATCTGCACGACATCCCTGATGATCGTCAGTGTGTCATACATCTCTCTGGCATGCTCCTCCTCTATAAGCTGCTCCCGGTTTGCCAGCCTGGGAGGAGATCCTTCATCAGGTGGGATAATCCGAGGGTGAGAAACTTTGGCATACCAAGCAATGTAGCCTGGCTGATGCTCCCACACTCTCTGACACCTCTGTCCCCAATCAGTGTAGAACCATGTGGTTCGCATAGTCGGACAACAATAGCGTGGTCTCAGGACCTCCAAGAAAGGGAGGCCCTACAACAGGCATGGTCGGTGCCACCTCAACACGACGACGTTGCCCAGGCTATGTTGTACCTATACTTCTAAACAACTAGTGAAATTAGTGAAATTTCAACTTCTAAACAACTACATTGTACCTATACTTACTCTAATCAACAATTCCAGCAACAACAATACATTAAAACATCTAAACCATGCGTAATTTGCAATTTTCTAACCTAACCTAAAACTAACATTTTGCTCAAAATTATGAAAACTAACACCCTAAACAAACTACATTGCATGTAAATAGGAAGAAAAGAACTTACTTGTGAATTAATTGAAGAAATTGGTTCAAATTTGTGCAATTGAAGTTTGGAGAAATTTGGAAGAGAATTGAAGAAATTGTTCTTGTTTCTGGAAAATGAAAAACTGATGGTTCTGTTCTTGTTTATTCGCAGAACGCAGCGGTAGTTAACTACCGCTAACCTTAATAGTAGTTAATTGTTGCCGGTTAGTAGAACAGTAGTTAACCACCGCCGTTAGTATTTTGGAATTTTCCATGTGTTAATAGACATTTTTGAAGTCAGAACAACAATTTTCATTTTATTGTTAGAAACTAGTAAACATGCACACATCAACTTTGGACCGGGTCGTTTAGACTAACGAACCACTATTCACACCTCTCCAATCTCCATCAACACCTCCAAACTTTTTTACATGCTTTTCTTGCAACTTCTCAACTGATTGATTCAGTTGCGATACTTCTCTGAAAAAAAATGCGCTAGATTTCCATTCTCCATTTCTATGATCATCATTCCGTTGAATTGAATTTCACAATATCAATACAAACTTCTCAAGGTCCTTCTCTGTAAGATTCTCTCCAATTTGTTCTACTTCTTCTGATCAATTTCGTTTTCTTATTTTAATTACTAGTTGAAAATGCTAATTGATATTGAATCATTGTTATATTCATCTGTGATAAGAGTTATTCATTATGTAATCTGGAAATGTTAATCTAAATGAAAACATAATTGAATTTCTTGAATTGTATCTCAATTGGTTGTTGAATTATTGAAATGGTAGAGGGAAATTATAGTGCCATTTTAGTTTAATTGAGGACTTGTGTTAAAATTTAAAGCCCATATTTCAAGCTTATAGCATAAGTGCTTATGATGATAAACGGCTATTTCTATAACAAAATAAGCTGAAAATAGCTTATGAAATGTATCACAGGTTGTTTTCATAAGTTCTCCCAAACAGTGTCATAAGTATTTTTGTCAGTAGATTAGCTCAAGAATTCATAAAGTTGATAATAGTATTAAATTTAGGACCATGTTGACTAAATTACAAGAATTCAGAAAGTTGATGATAGTGTTAAATTCGTTAATATTTTTTTTTAGGAGATGGAAATAATGTCTTTTCACCATGGTATCTGATGCTTGTTACCAAAAAACATGTGTACAAAAAATAGTAGAATTTTTGCAAAGAAATAATTAATGCACTTGAAAATAATTGTCAAAACAGGGGTCAAGAAAAATTATCAAGAGAGTACTTTTCTCAGGACAAAGGAAGGACAATCGACATGCCTATGATGGTATTGAGATTTAGAATTGCCTTCTGGGATATTTTTGAAAATGTACTATAACCCGTTTGGATTGATTTATTTTGTATAGTTTAATCATTAAATCTCTTTCATTTCCACATTTCAATAGATGTTGATGATTTTATTTTCTCTTCGAATTCTGTAGTGGCACTAGTGAGAGATAGTCAGATACCCTCTTCATACAAATAATGTGGAAAAAACTCGGCGAGTCTTTATCCGGAGATAATGAAGAGCAAGAGGAGAGCTTGTTGGGTGAGGGGTCAGGTGGACTCAGCTCCCTCACTACAACACAGGTGCTGTCAAAACTTTTCACACCTGATGTAGCTGTTTGAGATTTTACTATAGCCTATTCAATTCTAAGTTATGCCGCTTTTTCCTGTTGATTAAACAGAGAATGTATGGATTTGCTGCTTGTTTGATTGCTGGTCTGGCTCTCATGTTACTGGTGAGAGAAATCTGTGCCTTTCTTTTATTTTGATTTTGGCTTTGTTTGAATTTCAAGATGTACCTGAATCCCATATTACCAGTTCAGTATATTAAGTAATCAAATAGTTAGGTTAGGTGCAGAGACTTTGTTGAATGGAATAGAAGTTATTTCTCCACATAGTGTGGCCATTTATATTACAGTTTCTCTGGTGATGTGGGAATTGAATGCTGTTTCTACATACCGTAAAACTGGACTTCACCCAAATAGTGAATAGCTACAATCAGTACTTACCTGGAAAGCATATCAATAACTTCATTTTCATATCATTCTTTTTCCTGCATATCATGATAGTCACTTTCTCAGCTTCGTTAGACTGCATCTTGCAAGAATGTTTATAGGGGTTGGACCTTAACCATATAAATCTTACAAGGGCCTGCTTTTGTAGAAAACCATAATGGGTCCAACTAACAAGGGCCGAAGGACAAGTCTAATAAAATGAGAAAATGGAAAGTATTTAATGAAAAATACAACATTCAATGTACTGGGAATTTAAAAAATGTTTGATTTTTCGTTTGAACTTTCCATTTTTAAATCCTTAACAAGTACCTTTACCTAAAGACTTTTGGTGGATAAAATACCAGAGGAAGACTTTCTTACATGAATTAAGTGAAATAACCTGAATGCATGTAACACCTTATCAATAAAACCCCTACCTTAACAAAAGATTAGTAATGATGAAGCAAAAGACAAGAGAATTGAACATTTCAATTCAACCTATCACTGGGTATGTTGTTCAGGTATGGCTTCAATCAATACAGCTTGAGACCTACTAGGTCATTTATTCCCCCAAATGACCCTGTTTTCTAGTCAAGGTTACAAGGTTTCCCCACCCCCCTTTCTTTGCATCTGTTTTCCATTTTGTGTCCCTAGCGCGTCAGTTATGAACAAAAATACAAAGTGCTTCCAGTGGCATGCAATAGCGGCAGTATGTTGGGAGAGCAGCTTGAATATGGACTACAGTGTGCATTAAAATGTTCAGCACACATGGTTGTTTATTAGTTTCTTTTACTTCATGTTTTCACAACAATATATTCTCTACAAATAATTTAAGTCATTTATGTTTTATATCAAGCTCTGAAACTTATGTCGTTCTATATTTTTTTGTAATTTGTCATTTTTATTATATGACATTCTGATTTCTTGTAATTTTTTATTTTTTTTAAATAATATTGATTCAGTGATGTACATGTGCCTTACATTTAAAAAAATTTCACTTTATTACCTGCCTATGCTAAATATCAGTACTTTACCAATATCCATGCAATGTAGTCCTTTATCTTGTTTTCTTTTTCTCAAGTTGTTTTATGTGCTTCTGTGTGTGAATCGTGCATGACTTTCATCATGTTTTCCCCATATTCATTTGATGTAGGTTTTACACTTTTCATGAAGCATTATCTTTATTTTGTTTTCTTTCTTTGCTTAGACCAGGAGAGATGCATGTCTAAAGATCTTCATATTTCCTAAATCTTGACAGATCTTCATTGAAAGAAAGGAATTTAGTTCAACAAAACCTCCCTTATGCTACCAGGGATTGTTTATATGGACCAAATGATATTATTTTGTTCCATTGAAAACTAGTTTCGAAATTCCAATTTAGATCTTGGTCTTTCTCTTTCGACAGTTATAGGGTTATTTATCCTCCATGTGATCAACTCTACTTACTAGGTCCTCTGTTGGCCTTATCTGCAAATGTCCAATCCATTTTATACTCAATTCCATCAATCATATTTACTTCCATATGCTCCACTGATTTCTTTGCTCTAGCACATGCATTCAACACATAGCTTATGCTCTTTTTGGTACTTTACTGCCGAAGTAGTTGGCTAAAATTTCCTTTGGTTACTTTCTGCTAAAAAAATGTTTTTTACAATGTCAGCAATTATTCTAAGATCTTATATCGCCTGAATTTAGGGTAGGCAACGCAAAATCGTGCTCACAATGAGTTTCGGAAAGCTTCTTTCAGATCATTTTCCTTTTGAAAGTATGTGATTGTTGGGACATACAGATTTGACTTGCTAGTCTGATTTTGGTTAAAAAGCCATAAAACTTTGAAGTCTACTTGTATATTCATTATCCATAAAAACTCATGTGATTTTGGAAATTGCTTCTAAGTAAGATTGTTAAAAGTAGTCCTTGTCTGATGCTATCAAGAAGTACTTACACTCTTTTCAAGTAACATACCTTTTCTTTGAAGCTTTTCCAGCTTTTTTTCCCCAGAAACCATCTTGGCTTATAAATGCAATAGTGATCAGGAAAGATGTTGAGTGTTTTACCTTCCGTAACTTATGGTATTTAATGCGAAAAATATTAGACTTTGTCCTCTTGTAATTTAAAATTTTAGCAATCTCAACCAAATTGAGTTGATAACTCGCAAATATTTTCTTTAACCATTTTCTTTCTATTTTGCAGTCTATGATTGTTTTTGCCAAACCCATCAAATTTGCAGTATTGTTCACCTTTGGCAACCTGTCAGCAGTTGGAAGGTAGATTAGTTTGTCCCCTATAGATCCATGATAGTTTTAGATATAACTTTTTCCTTGCGATATACAAAGACAAGCTAACATTTTGGTTTTGGGATACGCTATTTAGTATAGAGTGTTGTCAAATAGAAGCTATAGCGGCACTATAGCACTGTATTGTAGTGGAATTTGAACAAACCTCTATTTCATGCGATCTGTGATTGACAACATTTGTTTGATGTTTATTCATACTATATTCACAAATTCAGATACTAATTCTTTTCATGCATATAACCATCCTCCACACCCTGACAAAATAAACAAAGTGAAGCCCTGCAAACCTTTTTTGACTCCTTTGTCCATTTCAATATTGGAGTTTTTTCCCCTTTTTTTTATGTCTTTATCGACAAGACTGGATGTTGTTTTCATTTGCCTTTTCTTCTGATATCTAGGCATGATGTGTTTTTTTATTCTCCTAGTTTTCTTCTAAATACGTACAGATGCACCTAAGTTTATTGTTGAGTGAATATGGTATTACGGCAGATCCGGTCATTTTTATACGTTTAAATTCCTGTATTTAGTTCAATTAATTAATAGACCATCCTACTTTGTTTTGTATATCTGGCAGTACAGCCTTTCTTCTTGGACCGGTACAACAAATGGAAATGATGTTTGACCCTGTTCGTCTTTTTGCAACAGCCATCTACCTTGGATGTGTAGTTATAGCACTTATTTGTGCTCTCTTGGTAAACCCTACTCCTCTTATCTCCATATTAAGATTATCCATATCACAAGAGAAGCATGATCAACTTGTTTTACACTTGCAGTATTGTTCCTCATCTGATAATAGGATTTGTCTTTTCTTAAGTGAGCAGCTCACTTTCAAGTGTAGAATAAGTAATATCAACTTTTGATGGATAAATCGTTGGTTCATATTAGATAAATATGCATAAAAAATCATGACCAAATCAACTCTACTGACTTTTCTTATTTGTTTTACTTTTACACTCTACTGACTTTTGGAGGAGCCAAACACTATTTTTCATGTTT
>Ga0228710_1000183_pt1 | contig 62681 bp, 40 predicted proteins | sample MedpolnodulmetaG_FD_177995 | JGI IMG/M metagenome (GOLD analysis project Ga0228710, IMG submission 177995) | Root nodule microbial communities from Medicago polymorpha collected in Santa Monica, California, United States - pink nodules | ecosystem: Host-associated > Plants > Roots > Nodule... | reverse complement strand
CTAGGGTTCAAACCCCAGCCACAAAAAAAAAAAAAAAAGAATATCTCTAAAAGTATATATTTTTTAATGAGTCATGAATTAATTTTTTTATGTTTTTGAAGATAAAAATTCGTATTTAATTCATGTTTTATTAAAAAAAAAAAAAGGGAGATTCTTATAATATTCTAAATATTTATGAAAAAATTTCATTTAAAAATATAAATGATACACATGAGTTAACTTAAAAGTGTTGACTCAAAATTTTTGAGGGACAATGAGTCAAAGAAAATTTTATAGAAACAAAAACAAAAAAAATTATATATTTATAAGAATACAAACATATTTAACCCAAAACTTTTTTACATAGACAATGTATAAAATTATGTAAAAAAGTAAATAATATTAATCAACGGTTGATGGAGATTAATATGGGTGGTCATGATTTGTCCACTTCTCATAACTTTTTAAGAAAAAAATGAATGCGGCGTATTTTATATGATTAGTTTTTTGTTTTTGTTTTGGTGCTATGTTTAAATGATTAGAGGTAATACAAGATTTTTCTTTTGATAGATGTGATGATGGCAATAATGCAAATGAGAATCTCTATTTGTAGCACTTTCACCCGTCAAAATATTGGTCTTTATGATGTAATGTAATCTCGTCATCCCATAAAAGCAAAAGGGGATTGCGTAAAAAGTTAGCAGTGCTAATCAATTGGCTTGTAGTGAGTCATCGTTTTAACTCTTTGAATCTCACACGTCACTGTCATGGATTTTTTTCCTATAAAAAGAGATAACAGAAATATTAATTATAGTATGATTATATCTTCTTTTTTTTATAATAAATATAATGGTATTATCTTTTGTTCCCTAAAAAAAAATAGTATTATCTTTTGTTAAAAAAGTAATAAAACTTTGTGTTAAAAAAATATTTAAAAAAAGTAATTTTGATATAAATAATTTAGAAATTATTTTTAGAAGACTTTGAAGAAAAAGCTACTATAAATTAAGGATGAAAAAAATTCAAGTTGAAAATTATTCTGCCTGTTAAAACAGATTTTTTTAATTAATATGGTCAAAGGCAAAACGATATTTATTCATTCAAATTAACATAATACATCAGATATAATAACATGATTAACATTGCTAAAAACGTAAAGAGTGAATCTACGAACAAACTCACGTCGTCTAAATTAATAGCATATAACGACAAAATGTCTACAAATAATATGATAAAATATAAATCACCATAATACACATGATTTCAGATGTACAACGTTGACACCAAAATCACTGATTGAATATGTGATTGACTGAACTTAATCTTTCAATATGAACCAAACGAACACTACAACAAGACGCGAAATCAAACAACGCCGTACAAGATGACGAACAACACAACGTCGCACTCAAACGACGAAATCACGAAAAACATAAAAAAAAAAAAAAAAAAAAAAAAAAAAACTTGATATATGTGGAAATCACTTATTTAGATCGAAAGAAAGGAAAGAAAAAATTAAGATGGATGATTCTAGATCAAAAAATAATTTGAAACCACTCATTCTCGATGAATGAAAGAGATATAGAACTTAGACAGAATGTGAAGTTTTCTCTATTCTATTGAAAATACTTTTCTTCAACATCTAATAAAAATAGTTCTTAAATATAAAAATTATTTTTTAACAACATTATTTTTTAAAAAAAGTTTACTCAAACATAAAAAATTATCATTTTAAAACTAAAACAAACAAGCCCGTAATAGCTTTTAACCAAATAAGTTATTAAAAATAACATGTTAACAAAAAAGATGTTCACTTTTTTTAAAAAAATTATTAGCTTATTAAAAAAAATTATTAGTTTTCAATAAAAGATTTTATTCGTTTGACAATTTTTTGGACCAACCAAAATTACCAAATGACTTATCTATTAAGAGATAGACAACTTTTCAATTAAACATCATATCAAACTCTAAATTTATGTCTAGTTCACAAAAGGAAGGTAGATGAAAGATAGACAAAGATTCCTTCAAATAAAAGACAAAGAAAAAGAGTAGAAAACAACATTTGATGGTCTGAAAAAATAAAGAGCAAATGGACTTAATTTTTAAGAGAATTACACGACAGTCGCTTAAAAAAAAAGGTTTAACCTAGCCCCTCTTTTATCTGCCATCTCTCTTCACAAAACTTGTTGTCGCTGTCCAATAATTCAATCTATCTTCTTAAGATGTAGAGGCCGTTTATGGTGGTGCGATGAGCGACTTGATCCCTCCGCACCACCTACCTCCAGATCTATCGATGGTCCTTACGGCGGTTTTGATGGTGGTTCCGGCAGTCGACCTTTTGTGGAGTCGTGAAATGTGTTGCAGTTTTGTTTCTCTGACCGTTCAACACCGATGGCTTGAGTTTGTCTTTTTGGTATACGGTGGTTGATACCCGTTTCGTTTTCTTTTTTGGCGGTGGATGTAGGTTTGATGGTTCTTTTGGAGGGGTTCCGCAACGGGTTGGCATAAGATCTGCTTCTGCTACTGCGCGGGTGTTTAGACTTTGGTTTTTGGTGATGGCTTATTGGTTTTGGTGTTTAGTTTTTATTGGTTTCGAGGGCCTCAATAGAGGTTGTTTTTGGTTTGTTTGTAGAAGTTTGATGGTGTTTTTGGTTTGTTTGTAGAAGTTAGTATTTGATGTATGGGTGTTTGTTTGGGTGTTCCGTATGAATGCAGCACACTTTTTCTTTGTATGTTGCTATTTAAGACTCCTAGTCTAGCATTCCTTGTGCTCACTAGGATTCTTTGCGTTTTGAATAAATTTCATTTTAGCTTCTTCAATTTTTTTTTATGGTCTTTCACGAAAGAATGGTTGGAAAAAAACATATGAAACAAATGTATCCCTCAATTTAATTTAATAAGACAACTCTGCTAGTACTTGCTATGTTTTTTACAAGTTTATCAATGATTAAGCTTAAGACATAGTCGCTACGAACGTTCTGGTGAGAATAAATGGAGCAAGGAGGGAAGAAACCAAGGAGTCAGCTACTTCCTACCTCACATCATGGGCTATGAGCTCCGCATCACGATAATACAATGGGAAACAAGGATATCGTTATTGTCTATCACATCGTGAGATATAGCAATAAGGTCAAAAGGAAATACTCTCTTCCTACCTAGCATTGCAAGGATTAGGCCCGCATCACGAACCAATTTCCCTAAAACTTAGGGAAATGGGCGCCTATAAATTCTAAACCCCTTGGTCGATAGAAAAAACACCTTTTGATGAGCACACAAAGGCAGACATGCGATTTCTGAAGGATTGGAACCAATGAATCATCAACCGGTGATCTGTTTCTCATGCTATTTTATTCATATCTAATCATATGTATTTAGAAGCTATGAGTATATAATCCTCTCTAGGTCAGGTCATGAAAGAGGACCTTCCTTGTAATTAGTTGTGAGTGTAACTTTAAATGATTATCTGAATATTAAGTCGATTACTTGGTTATTTCACTTGGTTAATCCATTCTTAATGCTTTTTATATGATCATGAATAATAACCCTAACTATGTTCTATAAATCGATTATTAGGTGACAATGAAGACTAACCCTAACTTTGTTAGCTTGACCTAGTTTAACCATTCAATAGTTGGTTAGATTTAGACATAAACGAATAATAATTGTTACTCACTCTGGCATTCTTAAACCTTCGATCGGTTAGGGCTCCGATCTAAAACATTAGGGAGCAGTAACCGTTGGAGAGTTAGTGACAAAGATATTGACCTAATTATTTTGATCAAAAGTATTGAATTAAGATAATCAGTAGTACTATATTCAGAGTTTGTAGTTACTTAATTAATCTAGGGAAGGAAATCTGATATGACCTAGTCGCTTTATCACTTCTTAAGAAATTAAAACCAACCACTTTGCCAACTGCAACCCCCCACCCCCCATTTGTTACTATTAATCTATTTATAATCATAGTATTTACACCAAAGCTAGGCAATCCCTATAGGGACAGACTCTTTTCTATAAATATCACTACTTGACGTCACACTGGTACACTTGCTAGTAATTTTATTCCTCAACTATATTGTTAAGTTGTCGTGATACTAATAAAATCAATTGTAATTATTTAGATGCGGCTACCAAATAGCAAAGAAGAGATTCAAAAGTGACCTAATCACTTTTACTTTTTGATTTTATCAAAACCTAATTCATCTTGTGAATCAAAGTTTATGGCTTGTGCATCCCCTAAATTTTACACATATCAATTACAATTGACATTTTTTAGTAGAATTTTCATAATCCATGCGGATACAACCTTTATAAATATCACTATTTGACAACAGTTTGGTACACCTGCTAAATTACCCACTAGTACCACTTATACCAGGTTCCAAATTGTGGGAGTAGTACCACTTGTACTTTTTTCCATTTTCCTTATTGATAAAATTCTTTGCGATTTAAAAAAATTATTAACTATTTTTCTCAAATTACTATCCGTGTAAATGCATGAGTGTCAATGTCCTATCCGGGGTGCATAATAACAGGTTTTTGTTTATCCCATAAATTGTATCTTATCTTTGCCAAGTGATGTGCAGCTAAGAAGTAAACGAAGAGAAGTAAATTAATAGAATAGAAATAAAAGAAATTTAAATCACAGTAATAACTATGATATTCTTCGATAAATAAGCATCTACAACATGATATTGTATTCAATATGACAACATTCTTGTGAAAAAATGACAATATTCATATTGCTACATTAAGAATGAAGAAAATTGTGTTTCTTCAAATTGAACATCACCATGCAAGTTCTAAGAGCATGGTCTAATTACACAGAAGGGAAAAACTTGTTTAGATTGAAAGGAAGAGAGTAAAATTCTTCACTCCTTGTATCTGTCTTGAATGAACGGAACTTGTCCCACCAATGCACTCCTCTATCCTTACGCGTTTGATTATCTTTCTTGTGCAACGTTACGTCCAAGAACATTGCCAATAAACTAGCAACAAATGGTTCTGATGCAAATGGGACATTGATCATGTCATTGAACTGTCAAAAGGAACAAAGATTTGTCAAGGAATAAGTTCTCTATAAATTTTGAATTTGAATCTTTAGTTGAAAGGTCATGATTGTTTGCACTCTTAAGTTTATGAGTTATTCTTTGTTTACATCGGTATCTCTAGTTGAAAGGTAATTTATTAAATTTTTCTTCTTTCATGTATCATCTTTTCTTAATCTGTGTAAAATTGTCAAATGCATCGGTTAATGTAAGACGAAGGAAGTATTATATTGCATAAAAATTAAAGGAGAAAGATAAATACCCATCTTGCGCGTGTGTGTACAGGACCATAGCTTTTAAATGCAGTGTACTCATTGAAATATTGTGGTATAGAGAATCCCATGAAAAGGGAGAAGCCTAAGATGAATTTTGTTCTAAAGCTGTTTAAATTGCAAAATTGAAGGAAGCTAAGACCTGCAGAACCTGTGTTGTGTCAACATAAAAAAACAAGTAAGCAAATAATACTTTGAATGAAATATCAATATTAGTAGTCCAACTTCTTTAAATTGATAATACATACCCACATAGGCAAAGAAAAGGCAATATAAAGCTGCAACTATTGGTGCTGGAATTGAAGCAAAAACAGCTCCAAATTTTCCTACATATATATAATGATCAATAACAAATTTTTACGTTCAAGTCCAACAAGAAACCAAACAAAGCACACTAAAACTGTCGGTTATGTAGTACTTGCACTACCGCCTGACATTGTGTTTGTTGTCTGACGTGTATAAGTGTTACTATCATGGTTACATTCAATCACTTCCATTTTATTTTTATTTTAGCGGCGTTGATGTGTCGGTGTGGTGACTATCGTGTTTAGTGTTTGTATCAGTGCTTCATACATTGCCAACTTTAAAATCTTACCAAGAATTGAGAAAAAGATCATGAATCCAGCTGATATTTGAACAACCCTGCGGCTACCTACACGCGTCAAAGCTAAGAGTCCTGCATTCTCTCTGAAGAAAAACCAATATTATGTTACATAGAATTCCTACACTATTAGAAAAATAAATAAATCCATTACAATAGCAGAAACATAAAAAAATCCTAATGTGTGGCCGAAGTGAGGGTGCAATTATCGATTTAAAACCTCGTAAATAACATGAAATTATCTTGAATCGAAATCTTACACAGAAACTGATGATCCATTCCCCGTCCCAAAAATTCCAGATAACATTATTCCCACTCCCTGATACATAAGAAATAACAATTATAGACGATCATAAAAAATTTAAACATTTGAAAATGTGACGGTATCTAAAGCAAGAAAAGTGAAAACAAAAAATGCATGGTTAGTGAAGGTGAGTCATAAGTTTTGTTTACCTGCCAACCTACACCTCTGCTAAGAACTGAAGGTGGAATTGGTGTTGCACTTGCATACCTTGACACAGCAATGAAAGCACCTGTTGACTGTGGAACAAGAAATACCAGAGTATTAGATGCAACAAAGGCTTTTGCTCGTAGACACTGATAAGTGGACAGATGCTCGGGCATAGGAAGCTGTATTGTTTAAGCATAATAAACAAACTACGATAGACACTCGGCTCTCGGAGACGTAGTGTTCTTGTTTGCGTTTGTTTATCTGTTTTATATTTAGAGTCGGGTTTGTTGTTATAACAAAGTCAATATGCTAATGAGTAATCACAGCTGCATGAGCTTTTAGGTAAGGTATAAGTTCAGTGATTTTGCTCAACAATGCATATATTAATTACCAAAATAACAATAAATATACCTCTACTAGAGCAACTAATGAAGCAGCCATCATAGCAAAAGTTTCACCAGCATCAAATGTCGGAGCTCCCCATTGAAAGGGATATGGGACTCTTATCCTGCAAAATTGATTTTGTAAGCATCTGTTTGGAATAGCGTATCTGAGTTTATCTATTGGCATAAACACTTATGAGATAGTTCGAGAAAGCTTATTAAAACAGCTTATAGACGAGAGCTTATGGAAACAACTTCTGACATATAAGCTATTTTCAACTTAGTTTCGTAAGCTCTTTAGGATAGCTTATGGAAACATCTTAGATGAAAACAGCTTGACCTTCTTTTATATTTTGTTACAGAAATTGCTTATGTGTAAGAACTTAGATAAAAAGCGTTCAATTAAGTTGTTTATCTAAACATGACCTAAGACATTGAGTAAACTGGAATCCCGTCATTTTTAATCATTTAAGATTGTTCATGAAGACACTGAATTTCAAGTGTCTTCAACTATGTTGATTGCAAAATACTATTACCTAAAAAAAGATACAACATTTATATATATCATCGGAAAAAACACAAGATGTCCTTACCAAGGAGCACCACCTATAATTCCGGCACGATCTGTCCTACACGTAATTTGTGTTTTAGGTGCTGAATTTTTATAAGCTCCACCAACAGTAAGAAGATAAGCATAGAGCCACACAATTGCCACCGAAAATATAACTGCAAATCGATCAAAGATAGGCTTTTCTCCTTTCATCATGTGAGGAATGTACTGCAAAAACATGATGTTAGTGGATGAAAGGAAAACAAAGAACTAACAAAACTATATATAGATGAAATATGGCTCTCTTATAAAACTATAATTTAATATTATTACCTGAGAAAATACTACTAGGATGATGATTTCTGGTAGTCCAATTTCCACGCATTTTGCAAGCTATAATTTTACAGCCACAATCAAAAGAGTGAGAATCACACATTATAATTATACAACGTATGGTAAGAAAATAAGGATTAGTTCTCGATGCAAATATGCATACCACAGGAAATCCAAATTCATACAGTCCAAAGCCTGAGAGAGCAACCAATGGAACAGCAGAGAGAGGACTTAAGAACCTAAACAAAAATAGATAGAGTTATTCATGAATATGATAATATGAGACTAATCATTAATTGAGCCCCTCAAATTGTAGGCTTATAATTGAAAATCTTCGAACAAATTAGCTCTAAAAAACAATTTTTAAGACTAAATTAACCAACATACATTTTTTTGAAATTATTTAAATTTCAAGGACAAATTTTCCTATGTATTAAATTCGTGATGATGTTAAAGTAAAATGTGAGAAAGGGCAAAATGATCAAGTGGTTTAGATGGGGCATGTTCAAGAACCTCACTACATTGCGCCAAAGTCCACTAAAGCCAAGAACAATTTGAAGTGTTGAAGCAACTATAAGGGCACCCTGTGTTCCCCTCATTATCTTCTCAAATTTCTGCATATTTGTCAATTAAACAACGATGATTACATAATAGAAAATAAAACAAAAATAAAAACGAAGATCTAATCAACTATAATTTGTGACAAACCAACCTCATGAGGATTCACAATGTCACTATATCTACCAGCCAAAATAATTGAAATAGTTGTTGGCACAAAAGTGTAGGATCCTCCAATAACCGCAGGTAGACGAGTTCCAAATGTTGTTTGGAAAAATGTGTTAATTCCAGCCACAAATAGTAGAGTCTGAATCACTTTTGCTTTCTCTTCCTATTGAATCATGATTGATCCTTCATTACATTATGAACCAAACAATAATATTAATAACCACTTGCTTTGTACTTTTAGATTGATTCTAAAACTTACATTTCCTCCTCCCATCTGAGGAACTAGAGAGCTTGGAATTAGAACAGTTGTACCAAGCATCACAAGGTAATGTTGAAAACCAAGTAGGATTGCCTCGGCTTCATCAACATAAAAAAATGTCAGTGCAATATATGATGAAGCACATCACATTATTATTAATCATTAATAAAATGAGTAAACCTTCAAAACAGAAGATAAAAAGATAGTTCACATACTGACTTGATAGATTGAGAATAGTTTAAAGACGAAAGTTTACTCTTGATGAAACCGTGTAATGTTCCAAAAGATGTGATATGAGGAAGAAAGAGGCTCAAGTACTAGCCAAAAATATACTCAAAATGGTTCCAATGAAAAAGTTAAGTAACTTACGCCATGGAGGAGGACTTGTAATGCAATAAGAAACATTTGGTAATTGATCTTTAACCGGATGTGGAAGAAGTTCATCTTGCTTTGGTTGTGGTGCAGCTCCACCCCCTGCCATTCTTCTTATTATGAACTTAACAATGCAACCAAAACTCAAACTTCTGAGAACCCAAAATCGCAAAATCAAAGCTTCACTAGAGACTAATGTATCCCTACATCAATTTCTCGACCTCAAAATGAGTAGTTACTATGCAACACTGACACGAAACTAGATGAGTATTTTGTGAATTGTGAATGAAATGCGAAATGATCAAAGAAGTAGAAGCTCAAGTCACCCTTAGAGAAGAAAAGGAAAAAGAATGAATAATTTCTTCACTCTTGGGAAATTCAAACAAGAAGCCAAGTTTAAGGGGGACAACTTGTCAGCAACGTAATGCAATGCAACAAATGTTGAAGTATATGACCCACATGGAGTCTATGGAAACATAAAAAAGTGAGTGTGAAGATGTGAAAAAAAGGGAAAAGAGGTAGCCAGCTCCTACTAAAGCAACAAAGAAATCAAAAATCTAAAAGAATCTCTGATTTCTTACATTGCTTTACATTTTGTTACAATATTGTAATCCAATATTTAATAGTGTTAAGTATTAACAATAGTACTTTTCTTTTTATTCAACACGTAAAGGTAAAGTAATGCATAAAAGCATCTTGACCTTCACCTTTATTAACCTCAGATTTACTATACCAATATTTTTCCAACAAAAAGTTTACCATATTATTCACTTTTTGCTCTTATTGAATAGTACTAATGACTGCAAATGAACAAAAGTTTCTTATTTTTACCTTGACCTATTATCTAAAAATTAGTTGGATATATCACATTGTTGTAAATTGTGATTTTTCTTCTAGCTTAAGTAATTTATAAAATGAGGTTTTTGTTATGTAGCTGCAGGTTCAAAGTTTAGTCCATGGTTTGTTACTTGCTGCTCAAACGTTCACATATGGGTGAAATTTCGTATAGTCATTAAGCCGTTGATAGAGAACAAATGGGTCATATACTTTGACAGATTGAGAACTTGAAATCTCAACCGTCCAATCTCGACCAATGGTTGAGATCACTAACAGGAGTGATGGCTAATTGCAAGTCAATTAATTTTATTATATCAAAGTGTAAGTTGATCTACTGTCGGGATCGAGCGCAAGTGCTTGGTGCGCAATGTGTGTGAGTGATCTATTAGTATCCTCCTACTGGAGGCTATGGTGTTTAAAACAACAAGAATTTATACTCTTAGCAATCTATGCTTTTATTATTTCTTTGACAGAACGCAATCTAAGATTTTATTCTTTCAATTGTTTTTCATTTCTATATCTTTCACATCACGTGGATTTCTTCCCTCATTTCACAATTATATAATCTTTTCCATATTATTAATAAACCGTGCTTAGAACTTTCACCATAACTCAAACCACTTGATTTTTATACTTTTTAAATATTGTTATACTTTTCTTTGGCATGAAGAAATGAAACGGTTCTTTCTTATATATACACTTCATCCCACAAGACAATTTGTATATTCAATAAGTTTTATGTGGCAAAATTCAGAATCTTCTTTTTCCGTTGATAGATTGACGTCCGTTCTATATGAGTTGATATATTCCAATTAAAATGATCAAATATGACGATTTTACTCCTTTGTACATCCATGCATGGTTTGCTATAATGCATTGTACTCAAAACAGTGTCACCAACAAATCACATTTTGTGTTGTTCCTCTGCTTGAACCATTTGTCGTCGATTCTTAATAACTTTTGGTTTATTTAAAAATATATATTTTTGTTCGTAAATATTTTTAGACCATAACCTAGGAGCTTTTATCTAAAATGGCTACCTTGACAACTTCGAGTCGTTCCAGGGAAGGAATTGCGACCGTCTACAATTGTAATTTTTCGTAGTTATAGATAGTGGGTCGTTCAATCTCAATCAAAATCAGACGAATTACATTTCAATTGGGTATTTTGATTCCAAATACAAAGTTGGAATGTGTGTAGTCTAATTTTAATGGTTGCAGTTTGTGACGTGTGACTACATCAAATGGTGAAAAAAAGCTATGTATTAAATTCAAATCCATTGGATAGCATCATTGATTATGATAAAACTTAAACACGTACAAACTTAACCTTTCCATGTATTTTGCAACTTTAACCAAAGGTGCTTTAGATTCCTTTCGGCTACACATTGTTTTGAAAAAAGCCATATTTGTTTGACCAATCATTACTCTTCATTTTGTCAAAGTTCATGGTTGTAGAAGAATATAATACTACTCTAGAAGAAATCCTTTCACCGTTATGTCAGGTAAATGCTGAAAAAGAGTATACGCAAGAACAGGTTTCTACCTTTAATTTCATCAACTCACATGCTACTGCTACACAAAAGATATGTACCAAAAGAATGATATACAAGAATGGTAATTTATATATCTTTTAGTCACATGCTACATAATAATACTAATAATGGAGGTTTTATTTCTTTCTTTTAATAAATGGATTAGATCTCAACCCATTAAAAATAAGCTCAGCACCATAGTTATTATGTTCAGTCTATTATATGCACACAGATCAAAATCAAATTGATTCGGTTTTAGTTTTGCAAATTAATTTTGCCAAACTTGAAATACACCAATACAATCATCAACTTAGGTTTTGTTTGAGTTAGGAGGGAAATGATTAAGAGAACTCTGAGAAACATGAAAAAGAAAAGGGAAGTTTAAGGGATGATATTCCTCTAACTTGAATGTGGGTTTATTTTTCTTCATAAAGTTAAACCTCTCTAAGGCCTCATTAGTGATGAGGGAACTCAAAAAATGTATTGATGTAAGATTTTGAAAGTTTTTGGAGGACTCAAATTTTTCAAGTTATATATTTTTTTTTTCGCTTTACAATTAGGTCATAAGCTTCCACTTCTCTCTCCCTTTAAAAATATTTTCCCACACACAGCTGAAAAATATCTCTCCCTACCTTTCTCTCACAACTCTCAAACAACTCTTAAAAGATCAAGCTAGCAAATCTAAAAGTTTGTTTGCCTTCTTCTCAACGCTAAAACAAGCATTTCAAGACAACACAAACGAGTCCTCGTCTGATAGAGGAGGTGAAGTTGAGTCGCATACAAAGGGAAGTAAAGAATCAAAACTAGATGCAAAACAAAAACTTGACCAAAACCTCCAAATTACACTGAAACTTAAAGAACAAGACAATGAATAAAGATTTTGGATATTTCATCTACAAAGTAAAGATAAGATGAAGGAGTGGATGTAGCAGTGTGGCAAATATGGCGTATCATTGGGTTCCAAACAAGGTTTTAGAAATAAAAATAAAATATGTCAAAGTGGGGTCAATCTAATAAAACGAGTAAATAATATCACCAGAAGTTTTGGAAATAATGAATAAACAAAACTCAAGAGCTTCAAGGTTGAATGTTTGATTATATTTTCATCGTGTTTCTACCTTGGAGTTTCTTTCTCAACCATTACAGGGTGCAAATTTTGTAACTCTATTGACCACCAGAACCGCGAAGTTGCAACCTCTTCCTCTCAAACTCAAGCTGCAAAAAAGGAAAAAGAAAAATTAACATCAAACCAAGTACTAGGTGACAAGAATTATTGCCGAACGTGAAAGGTTTAATTTAAAAACCAAAAAAACAAAAGGGTTTATGATATACTACCATGCAATAAGTTGTATCATATTCTATCAACTATCATAAGAAATCACCGAAACATGTCGTAGTCAATAGAGTCCCCCAAAGTAATGAGTCTCTCTTCATACAATGAAGGGACCGAGGTTTGAACTTATAACCCAGAAATTACTCAAATTCCTAATCACTAGCCCAGTCCAAATAAGACGATGTTTGGATAAACAACTTAATTAAGAACTTTGGTATAAATTAGTTCTATAAGCAAAGATAAAATAAAATCGAGCTGTGTTTATATATGATATAATTGTTTTCAATTATCATAACCTATTCTAGAGAGCTTATGGAAATACGCTGAAAAAAGCTTATAGACATGACATAAGTTGTTTCCATAAGCTCTCACAAACAGTTTCACAAGTCCTCGTGTCAATAGATAAGCTTAAATAAGTCAATCCAAACAGGGCCTCAATGGATGTAATAACTTTTAAGAAAAATTAAAATGCAGTAATACAGAAGAACACATATTTCATGCACAAGTATTCATTTTTCTGTTCTCTTTTGAAGGAATAATGAATCGTAAGGCCACAAGGACGAGAAATTCCATGCCACTGATGTTTATACAATTCTATTTGCTACTAATACAAAACAAATTTACACGCAATAGATGCATTTAAGACTAAACAGATAACAAAAGAAAAAACTTTACCACTTTCTTCACCCGGTCATTTGCAGCAGGAGTACCACCAATCACACATTCAGAGTGATAAGGGCTGCTGACACGCACCTCATTCATCACAACTATGACGGTCTTGTCCCAGCGGACTGGAAGCCTGGTTACATGACAATGTCATCAGTTAAAAGAAAAACAAATATGTAGTACAAGACTACTAGTTCATGAATCACATTCATATCAATCGAGACAAATACAAAACAATTAGAAAGCTGGCGGTTCCAAGGCAAAAACCACCAAAATGCTTGTGTCATGCAAAAGAAAGAGGCTAACATTTTAACACAAATAAAACATAAATTAAAAGGCTGCATTGAATCAATGAAAAAACCTCCATTGTCCCATGATATGTTACTTAGTAAAGATATTGTCAAATAGAAGCTACAGCTATAGCACTGAACCATAGTGGAATTTGAACAACCCATTATTTTCCGCAATCTGTAATTGACAACATTGTTTTTGGACCAACAAAAAAGAAGTTCCCCTGCCCCTCACATTTTGTTGGGACTTGGGGAACACTTCTAACATAACTATAAACACAAGTGTGAGCCAAGTTTTATCATAAAAAAATAGTCAAACATATGTTTCATTCACAGCCAAAGGGGAATTGTCTTCCCTTAAAAATGAAAGCTCTACAGTCACCCTAAATAAAAGGAAGTAAACTAGGAATAAGGGTAAATGAAAATCCAGATAGAACATATGTGCTACTTTAGCCGCTATTGATGACACTTTTCCACTATCTCGTATATATTTTTGTCAATCACAGATCGCAGAAAATAGCGGTTTGTTCAAATCCCACTATGCTATAGTGCTACTATAGCCGCTATTGCTAACACTTTGTACTATAAATAGAGTATCACGGAACAATAGTGATTTATTCAAACTAAACTACATTATAGCTCCGTCACTATTTGACAACATTGCTCTTATAGAAATTAAAAGACGAATTGATTTTATGGTACGATAACCAAAAATATTCTATTTAACAACTTCTTGTTCTCTCATTTAAGTCCCTAAACTATTCTCAAAAACACGCATTTAATTTCTCGATGAACTCCCGGTAAACTTTTAAAGGCATTTTTATGAGTTACTAGAAGCCAAAACTTGTTTTAGATAAAAAAAATAAAAAACAAAACTCCTATTATATAAGTTAGAAACTAATCCAATCTGGGGTTATATCACAATAAAATAAAGAATTTTTCGGTACGGATGAGAAAATATGGGTACTGATGCCCATAAAGCAAAATTAACCAAAAATTAAAATTCACTTAACTCTAGGGCATGGGAGTTGTCACCATAAAATAAAATGTTTAAAAAAACCTATAAAACAAAGGTCTACCAGTTTTCTAGCATCCATATTATGATAACCAACACTAAGCATATGCAAGACATACAATCAGGTATATTTCTTTCTTAGATAGTGTTGTCAAACAGCGGCGCTACAACATGGGGGAATTTGAACAAATCTCTATTGCTTCACGATAAGCTGTTTAGTAATAAAAAATTGTCACATAACGGCTATAGCCACGCTACAGTACTGCAGCATAGTGAAATTTGAACGAACCACTAGTGTCCACAAACTGCATTTGACAACATTGTTTTTATACCAACAAAAAAGAAGTACCCCTGCCCCACATTTTGTTTGGACATATTCACATTATTCAGTCGATACGGTGTTGGGACTTGAGGAACCCTTAGAACATCTAAAGTAACTAAACCCAAGTGTGTATCAAGTTTTATAGTAAAAAGAACAGTCAAACATGTCCATTACAACCAAAGAGGAATATCCTTCCCCTAAAATGAAATCCCTAAAGTCACCCTAAATAATGCATGCCAGAAAGTAAATAAGGAATAAGGGGAAATCAGATTGGAAACTACACATTTGAGCTCTACGACAGGAATAAGAAGCTTATAAATATGAACAAATTTGCATACAATTTCCACAAGCTCTTATAGAGTGGTGTAAAGCTCAGATCGCAGAAAATAGCAATTTGTTCAAATTCCGCTATGCTACAGGGCTAGAGTGCTACCATAGCCGCAATTAGACAACATTTTTTACTAAATAGAGTATCTCGGCGGAACAATAGCGATTTGTTCAAATCCCACTACAATATAGCGCCGCAATTTGACAAAATTGTTCTTATAGATATTAAAAGATGAAATGGGCGTAGATAACCAAAAATATTCTATTTAATAACTAACACTCTCATTTAACTTCTCCATAAATCTCTAAACTTCTATAGCCATTTTTATGAGTTAGTAGATACTAATCCAATCCAGGGTTATATCACAATAAAATAAAATTATTTCCATCGATGAACTCCAAAACAGACATGGTAATGAGCATGCTTTGATCCACGTTATGCACTTACGTTTTAGATAATGCATCAAAGATGTTCTGTGCTTCACTTGTAACACCAACCCCAATCCTCTCAGCATCTGCTTCAGCTTGTCTACAAACCCAAAACAAAAATCACTTAAAATAATCACACATCAACATCGGTAAAAATTGAAAAACATAGGATTCGGATTCGCTAACAAGTCACGATGAATCTGTGGCTATTTCTCTCCTAGATTGTTTTCTCTCTTATCTTATCTATTATTTCTCGATCTTCTTCTTTCATAAAATACAATAGAGTAGCCATGACTTTTCCGCCACAAAGTCACTTAATCCATCTTAGAAATCATGATTGGCCTAACACAATCCCACAAAATCAGCTTGTGAGGTGAGGAATGCCCCACTTATAAACACAAGTTCAGGCCATATTTTGTCCGATATGGGACTCTTTAACAATCCAAATCTAAACAAAATAATCATATATACAAAAATATATTTTTTTTAATGGCAATAGTTTTGTTCTTTTTGTCTGGGTTTGAACTTAAATCCCCCAACTCTTTATTCCTTACTCAAACTAGTTGAACTACCTAACCCCAGGGTCGGACCTTGGGGAGTGCAAGAAGCGCTACCGAACCGAGCCTCTAAAAACTATGGGCCTCAAAAAAAATTATAATACCCACCCCCACTTAAATTAAAAAATTATATGTTACTTTTTTTTCTTCATTACACGTATGAGTTTTTTCTAGACTCTAGTTCCACTTTTTGGACATAAATTTGATGCTATTGAACCATCATCAATTTGAATAATCACTTAATCAGTGAATTTGAAAAATTATTTCATTGAAAGAATCACAACAATTATTTCTTTTTCGCATAAACCATTCGTTTCCCCTTTCCTACGACATAGTAGTGACATTTCAAATGATACCGTTAGGTAAATTTCACCTCTCTTTCACTTAATTTTATTTTGTTTTGTTTCGTGTTTAAAAGTTCTTCTGAATTCTGAATTTTTAATAAACAACTGATCACTTGTCTTGAAGCATTTTAATTTTTTTTTTTTTGAGCAGCAAATTTGACAATTCAGCTTATTTTTATCATGTTTATTCTTCCTTCTTTTTTTTATCACAAAGTGATCTTCTTCTCTTTATTTTTTTCCTTCTGTTCATTTTCAACTACTCCTTCTTCATAGGAACGGCCCTGCCTAACCCCATCAATAAAAATTTAAAATTGCTAATTGTAAAAAACAAAATAAAATAAAATAAATTGATAAAGAGAAGAATACCTAATTGCAAGTTCTTCCCTAGATTGAAGAGCATTAATATCAAGAAGACAATGATTTGGATCAAGTGGGTCTTGACCTTGACCTAAATAGGTGAAATCTTTGATATAATCAGCTTTCAAAAGCCTAATATTTCGACGAGGACCATGTTTGGAACCTTCTTGAAGTACGAGGTAGTTGGAGTCACGATCAAAAGTAACAACTTGACCTTCAAATTCATCACCTAACGTTGTCCTGATCGAAAGGAAACAACCCACCGCAAACTCATCTCCGTTGTTGTTGTTGCTGCTGCCACTTTCCATCGTCATCGCCATCTTTTGTTTGTTTTGACTGATGTTGTTACTTCTGCTGTGTTGTGGAACTATGTTATGTTTGTTTGTATGTTTTTTCAAATGATGTTTTTTTTTTTTAATAGACGAAATGACAAAGCCCGATCATGGCATCCGGCCTAACAATTTTGACATTTTGTCAGTTGAGCTAGGACGTGATGTTTTTATTTCTTGTTCTTACTAGTTTACACTTTAATTAACAAATTTTGCTATATTTCTGGGAAAATTGCTCTTCTCCCATCACGTTTTGCTCACTAATAACAGAACTTCTGAAAATACCCTCACGTGATTTAAGTCACGTAAGTGTTAAACCCAACGTAATTTAAGTCATGTTCGCTACATTGGTACATCTCACGTGAGTTAACTCATGTAGATTATAACTCAGTGTGAGTTAACTCATTTAGGTTATACTTCAGCTTATCGAACGTGAGTTAACTCACGTGATAGGTATTTTGGTCAGTTTGTATGAGAGTAAACGTTTTTTATTGGGAGAATATCAATAGCAACTTTTTATTGGGAAATTGTTTTTTAGACTTCAAATACTTCCTAAAAACACATGGAAATTCCATAATTGCCCCCAGCAGTAGTTAACTACCGTTGAGGAAAACCGGCGGTAGTTAACTACCGTTGAGCCCCATCGATAGTTAAGTGCTACCTCGATCTGGAATTAAACAAGAACAAAAACATCAATAAACCCATTTTCCAGAAACACAACACTACTCAGCTCTCTCTTCCAAATTTCTCCAAACTTCAATTGTACGAATTTGAGTCCAATTTCTTCAAGTAAATCACAAGTAAGTCATTTTCTTCCTATTTACATGTAATGTAGGTTGTTTAGGGCTTTATTATCCTTAATTTTTTTAGCAAATTGTTAGTTTTAGGTAATGTTAGAAATTTGCAAATTAAGTATGATTTTGATGTTATAATGTATGGTTGTTGTTGACATTGTTGTTTAGAGTAGGTTTAAGTACAATGTAGTTGTTTTGATGTTGAATTAACACTAATTGTGTTAGTAATTTGGAATGCACTTAAGGTGTTTGATGAAATGTCTAAGTGAAATATTCTTAATTTTTTTGCATTAATTTTTTTGCAAATATGTTAAATTTTATAATGTATATATGAATGTTAATTAAATGCAATTTCTATTGTATTTGATCTCCACTTACAGTAGGTACTAACTCTCTTGCTAAAATAGTTAGCAATATGTAAATATGTAAATCTTAATCTTAGACTCCATTTAAAATAGTTAGTAATATATACGTAGAGAGAATTAATTTGAGTATATGCTAGCTATGTGTTTCTTGAATAAGAACCACAAAACACAACTACACTCTCTCTTTGTATTGTGGTGAAATTGAACAGCTATGTTTGTGCTCCAAATATAAAGAAGAGAAGAAATGAGGGCCATGCATATGTCAGTAACCTTTCAAAGAATTGTGTGGGTCAGATCTATTGTTCCATACCTTTGGTTGTTTTACCTTTAAAGTATATAGTTCTGATGAAATGCCTAAATACATTGTCAATTTATTTATGTTTTTTATTTTTTATTTTGTTTTTGCATAGATATGTCTGGGGAGGAGGACGAGCAGCAACGACGTATTAGAGAGTGTAGGATGCGCAAAGGTAAAATGGCGACTATCGCTAGCCATCAGAAGGAGCGGCAAGAGGAAAACATGTATGTTCCAAAGACCTAGAGACGTAGGGACTTAAGGATAGGTGGAGAGGGCTCAGAGGTGGATCAATCGCAGGTGGATCCATTTTTCAAATTTTTCATTTTATTCAAAAAATTTTTTGTTTCATTTTAACACCATTTTACCACATTCAATCATTGTACATTTTAAAGAGAGAAATGCCAGCAACACACCTTCTAACACACACTTTTCAACACACTCTCTTTGATTGGTTAAAATTCACATGGGACCCACAAAAAGTATATAGGACCCACATGATTTGGTGGGATCCATGTGAATTTTAACCAATCAAAGGGAGTGTGTTGAAAAGTGTGTGTTAGAAGATGTATTGCTAGCATTCATTTTTAAAGAACAAAAATTATTTTAACACGACAAAAAATAGACAATTTTACGGTTTGTGATTTGGACTAGTTTGTTTTGTTGAAAATCCACAGAATTGCTTATTTCACACTATTTGTGTTTTGCGCTTCTTATGTGTTCCAAAAGCATAAAACACATTTAAAACACTATTTTTTCCCATTATGAATGCGATAATAGGATGCACGAGAAGGTCGGAGGATAAGAGAAGAAATTCTTAACATAAAATAATGACTTTTTCTCCCTTGTTTCCGAATTTTAAATCTTGGATGCAAATTATATATGGTTTAAACCATTCTTCTCCCTCCTCACTTATGTTTTTACGAACTCAAATGCTCTCAAAAAACAAAAAACGTAAACCTCAATAAACCTTGCTAAAATCCTACGTTTTTCTTCAAAATCACCTTTTGAAATATGGTATTATGTATATTGAGATTCTTTAAAATGTCATGTTAAATATTAAAATAGAGTTTAATTTCATTCCTATATAAACTCATTAGTCTATTTAAATGTATATAAGATTATTTATTTAAATACATTCATATAAAATAGATTAACAAATTATATCAGACTTTTGAAAATATCTGACTCATACCTAAAAATAACTTTATGACAAGTTATAAGTCAAGAATAGGTCTTAAACGATTTTACCGAACCGAAATTCAGGTTTTATCCGTACTCGACCCGACTTACTTTCATCCATACTCTCATTCCTAAAATATTGGATTCAACTAGTGAACATTTTTTTTGACAAAAAGTTATCTCAGCGTTATTGTCTAACTACATCATTAGTTTCGTAACACATGTGAAATATAAACGAGTGGAATATCCACGACCCTAGATTAATTAGATCAATATATTTAAAATATGAACTAACGTTAATAAAAACACATATTTCTTGACAAATTATATTTACTGATTAAAAAAAATTATATTTACATTCAATAATTTAAAGAATATTTACTCGGTTGGCATCTTGCAAACACCTCTAGCATAGCTGCTCCCACAACTCAACAGCAAGCGCAACAGCCTCATGGTGGGGAGCATTCGCCCGTAACTTTGGATACAGGTAGCAGTACGGCACCTGTGGTTTCCAATTGTTGGCAACATCCTTTGTCAGGAAGGTATAAGTGTAACATCGATGTTGCATTCTCATCTAGTCTTAACCGAACTGGAATTGGCATTTGTGTTCGGGATTCTGAAGGTACGTTTGTCTTGGCAAAAGTTGTCAGTTTTCCATGTATTTACTCGGTTGATGTTGGTGAAGCATTGGGGTTACATAGTGCTATGCAATGGTTGAGTGATATGCAATTTGACAATGTTGATTTTGAAACCGACTCCAAGTTTACTCGTGACGCTTTTCATTCTACTCGAGACGACATTTCTGAATTTGAGTGCATTATTTCTTCTTGTCGATCTCTTATCAGCTCTTCTTTTACCAACTCTAGGGTGGAGTTTGCTAGGCGACAAGCAAATGCGGTTGCTCATGTGCTTGCAGAAGAAGCCACGTTTCTAGCTAGTCCCGTTGTTTATTTTAACATACTCGATTGTATTGAATCTCTTATTATTAATGAAATGCTATAAGCATATTTCTTTCTTTCAAAAAAAAATAATTTAAAGAATATTTGTTAAAGATCATAGAAAAAAATAGACACTATTTTGTGTTTTTTATCATAATAAAAGTTACACTTTTTAAAATGATTTATTTTATTTTTTTGTGGTGGTCGGGGTTCGAACCCCGAACCTATGCAAGGTCCATACCAACTGAGCTTAACTCACGAGGACTAAAATGATTTAGTTTATTAGAGACAATTATATAAACGGTTTTTTTTTCACTTTTTTTTATACTTATTTTCTAGCTTCTCTAAAAAAATCTATTTCTTTTAATAGCTTATCATTTGAAGCTCATTTTTTTTTTGTTACAAAAGCTTCTCATTTGTAGTTGTTTTCTGATTAATTTTAAATTTTAATTTCTTTAAGAATTGTAACAAACAAGCGCAATTGATTTTTTTTTTAGAAAAAATTATAAATAAAAGATTTGATCTTCAAAAATTCTCAGATATTAGTTCAATTAATATATTTAGCGATCGACTACAAATTTTCAAGAATTTAACATTAAAGATGTCTTGTTCCACTACAAATTTTAGGCTATGACCCTATTTCCCGACCTTGTTACATCCACCATATCTTTCTTCCACTCCCTATCCACATAAATGGCCACCCATTTCTCAATCTAATTTGATATGATTGGGAGGTTTACCATGGAAGTGATTCACTTACCGTGATGTATCATGGAACGATATCAGATGGATAAAAAATCTCAGTTATTCTTATTTCAGATGTCATTGGTTTGTTGATTGTTGTTTGTATGGGCAAGTATGATGATTACAAATATTCCTATAATTGTTTTGTTTTGAACAATGTATATACATGTTAGATTTAAAGGGTTAATTTTTTTTAGCGTTGCTTTCAGCGGAATTGGAACTCTATTATTAGCGGGTGAAAGAACTCCAGACTCGACGTGTATAATCCTTATTGAGATCAATGAGTTATCAACATTAACCATGAAAAAGGACAGTCCTGGGGCATAACTACTTCGTCAAGCGAAATTATTAATTTGTGATGATGCACTAATGATGCAACAATGTTTTTTTTTATTTTATGAAGTTGATCCTTTAATGCGTGATATCATGGAAAAATGGAACCTGACAATAAGTACAAACGTTTGGCAAAATGACAATAGTTTTGGGTAGTGAATTTAGACAGATATTGCCCATAATTAGGAAAGGATTAAGAAATGATGTTATTGTTTCTTAAATTGATTCATCCATTCTATGAGCAAATTGTGTCGATGCTTATTGTGAATGTGAAATTGGGGTATCTTCTGTACCATTAGAGTAGGAAGAAATTACAAATTTTGACAAATGGATACTTTCAATTGGACACGGTGATGACAATGCGGAAATTTTGCCCTATACCCTACATATTTACCTTCACCCCTAAAAATTACAAAAAATTCCAATTTTACCCTTTTATCATTTAATTTTGTAAACCTTAAAATAAAACTGGAAAACTCTTGATATTGTTTTCGGTGTGTGAACATCTACGTACAGAAACCTCAAATAGCACATTTCTAGAATTGTAACATATTCCAGTAACATATTAAGATGCTAACATAAAGAGTTATAAAATGTATTGTGAGTTTAAATGGCAATTAGATGAGATGAGAGTCCAATTAAAAAGTAATTGGTCGAATCATGGTGGACAGATGCCAAAAACGAAAACAAATTATAGTTTTTTTAAGCAACAAATTGAAATTAAACAGGGTCTTGTTAACGAGTGTCCCCGGGTCACTCTTAAACATCCCAAATTTAGTAATTATTCTTTTAAAAAGTCAACTATTACAATTTTTAATGCATTTAATACACAACTTTTTATTAAAAACTTTCCATTTAAAGTGCTTAAAGAATGCCCCGGAGGCACTCGTTAACATTTCCCAATTAAATTTTATAGTTTTCCGATGAAAACAAATTGAAGCCGAAAAATCCAGTCAAACATTTCTATGTATCAGATCGAAATAGAGATCTATGAACCCACCAATCTGAAATTTCTAAGCAACAGTTCGAATCTGAAAAGCCCAGTATGAGTTTTCGAACAAACATAATTAACCCGAAAGAAGGATATGAATTTTCCGAACGAAGAGGTGAATCGGAAACCATGCTTGAGCGTTTCCAAACGCAAAACTTAACCAATAACGATTGTTTTCATTTTCCGGCAACAAAAGACACACCGGAAAACTCAACAGTTGAGTGCAAAACGAGAAAGCTTGTTTCAATAGGAGGATATAATAGGAAGTTTGTGTAACATGTAGGGGTGGAAGTATAAATGTTTGGGTATAAGGTAAAATTTCCTGACAATGCAGATGTAAATTGTGAGATCAAGATAGAAATTCCCAAAGATTTGTTCATATCTAACTGTACATATCTGTTGACAACCTTTGATAGACTTTGCATACATTTTTTTGTTACATATTAGTTTAGGTTAGTTGGGTCTAAGGGCTCACCAGGGTCAGAGCAGACCTTAAGGTTCAAAGAGCGCTCATAAGTGTACTTTTTGATCATAAACCATAGTTGTATTCACTTTGACAAAGGAAATTGAACCTATAACCTTACAAGTGAGTCAACTACTTACCAACTTAGTCAACCTTCATTGACATACAATAATACAACTATATAATATATATTTTTTACGAAAATTATATTATATTACAATTAATTACTTTATAATTTATACTAAAGTTACTTTAAAATTATGTTGACTTATATGTTAATTAACTTGAATATACACTAATTTTGTGTGAAATGTTTCTTTTTGTATAAAATAATTTTTAAATTAATTTAAAATAATTTTCTTTATTATAATTTTATTAGTACATTAATTTCTTGTAATTGACACAAGTATCAATGTATCATACCAGTTTAAGATCAAAGTAAGTGAATAGCGTTGGAGAGAGGTATCAAGACACCCACCTTACGTTTGCTAAAAAATATTTATATTTAAGATCAACCAAAGTGAATAGCATTGGAGACAGGTAATAAGACACCCACCTTACATCTTACCCATAAATGGAATTGATGAATTTGTTGTGCATCGGTATTTGAATTGCATTGAATTGATTGCCAAACTTTTGATAAAGGAAGAACAAAGTCTATTTGTCGTCAATCAAGTGATTGAGTTTACGTGTTTATCAGAGTTCAATTTTCGAAATGATAAATTCTTGATAATAATATCTTTACGTTACAATCAGATTATTTGAGCGTTTTTATCTGATAATCGAATGGTTAAGACAAACAAAAAATAATTTATTACTTCTCTATAAATAAGCGTCGTTTAAAATTCAATTTTTACATATAGATTATAATCAATTTCTAAGAATTAAATATAACAATTTTCTAAAATTGTCCTTATTAAATATTAACTATTAAATAGTATCTACCCCATCTATATTTACTATAAAAGCAATTGCTTTACTCGAATTTTATTTAAACAAAATTACTTCTAATATTTCAAATTTTTTTCAAAACTTTAAGTTTACATCATACAAGTTTGGTAATGTCTGGCGAAAACAATTTGGTAGATGTAGATGTTATGAAGTACAAATTTGGTCTCTCCTAGGTTTGGAGTTAGTTATACCATAAAAAGAAGTTTGTGGACCAAATCTTCACACGAGAGATCCAAATAAGGTACTACTTATAAAACAATACAAAATCTCTTAGTATAAAAATAGCATGAGATCACCACTGAAACTACTACAAGTCTACAATATTACAATTCACATGGAGGCAATGGCATGGTTCATAATCACTGCATTACTTCTTCTACTTCTATGTCTTATAATATTAAGATTACGATCCTCACAATCCATTCACCTCCCTCCTGGACCACTCTACCTTCCTATCATTAACGACGATGGTGAATGTGTTGTTTGTTGAATTTGCGGTTACCTGAGGAGAAACGGAAGCTTAACGATGGTGAAGTTGTTGCACTATGTTCAGAGTTTCTCACCGCGGGAACTGATGCAACTTCAACTACACTAGAGTGGGTTATGGCGAATTTGGTGAAAAACAAACACATGCAACAGAGGCTAGTGGAGGAAATTGAAGAGGTGGTTGGTGAAAGAGAGGAAAAGGAAGTGAGAGAGGAAGATTTGGAGAAATTGCCATATTTGAAGGCTGTGATGTTGGAAGGGTTAAGGCGTCATCCTCCTTCTCACTACACAATTCCACGTGTAGTGACGGAGGATGTTGTTTTGAATGGTTACTTGGTGCCTAAAAATGGGACTGTGAATTTTATGGTAGCAGATATAGGATTGGATCCTACGATGTTTAAGCCAGAGAGGTTTCTAAAAGATGCAAAAAAATAAAAATGAATTTGACAGTGTGTGTCTGTGGTTCTCCCTTGGCTGGTGCTAAGTTCAGTTTCTTTATTAGTTGAATAAATTAAGTCATCACAACCTCACATGGAGCCAAAAAATGAAAAATCACAAGTAAACAACTTTTGTTATGTTCCTCTAATTACAAAATAAGTACAAAGTGCTCTCCCTTGCATGCTATGAAGCACCACATTACAGACACAAACACAGTCACTAAATAGGACATTGACACGTCTACGTCAATAATAATTCCAACACGTGTCAAACAACAAACACGTCTTCTGTTCGAAGTGTCAGTGCAACATAGCTTGCATGTATTTCACAAAACTTTTCTTTTGGCTCACATCATTCATTTGGGTAAATAAACAAATTCAACAACTAATTCCACATTGCTTAACATCAGGTCCCTTAGTTTTCAACACAAAAGGGTCAATTCTTACCCAAACCAAAGAAAATATAGAAGCCAAAAGCACAGACCAAATGACAACAAGAGTTGGTGTTCTATTCTGTCTTCCCATTAGTCCTTTAAGGAAAGGATAAAGATGAGCAATAACCCATGAAGAAAAGAACAGTTTCCCAATCAATGCTCCCCATTCATGTTCACCACTATTTATAGCATCTGTGAAACCAGCAACAATACCAATAATGTTGAATATAGTCACTGTGGTTGGAGGTATCAGTAGTACTGTCCATCTAATTGTGTACAGTTCGTTAAACTCGCCATCATCGTCTGGTGCCTTCGATACAATGTTGAAATGTGCATTAAATCTACCAAGGAATCTTCCCATTAGGCCTTGTACAATTGCAAAGAGATGTGCTGATATACTTCCAATGACCCAAAATTGTTGATTTCTCCACCATTCCTCAAGACTAACTCCACTCCATCTCAATTCAAGAATAGAAGAGGCGAAGATTGAGATGAATAGAGAAATGAATACCAGACTTGCAAAAGTTCCTACCTGAACAATATTATTTGCAAACACAATGAATAATGGCTTCATTAGTTAATAATAAGAGATTAAGGGACTATTTGGTTAAACTTAATTGAACTTATAGTATAAGTGCTTGTCATATAACTGTTAATATATAAGCTACTTCTATAACCATGGATAAAATATAATCAAATTGAGTTCATGAAGTTATAAACTGTTTTCATAAACTATAAGCTGTTTTCATATAATTTATAAGCCGAAAACAACTTATGTAAGTTGTATAAGTTGTTTTCATAAGCTTTTCCAAACAACCTCACAAGTACTTATGAGAAGTATGAACGTTGTGACTATGTAAAACTTTTTTTTACCATGCTTCATTCCATGATATCACTTTGTTATATTAACTTTTAAAATACCTCAACAAATATCTACATCGACATTATTGAATCCCTCATTCATGTATAATTTTTATTTATTTGCAGTGACAATGTATAAAATAGAAGGAAATTGATTACCGATGGTGTGATGAATTTATCAGTGAGCAAGCAGACAGCCGGAACAATACAATATATTATGAGAGGTAATGCACTAAAAGGGTAGACAGTGCTGTTAATATAGGCAATCCTTTGGAGCAGCTTGAGTCTTCCTTCTTTAAAACCATACCATATTGGACAGTGGCGGCTGAATAGGATCTCAAGTGATCCTACTGCCCATCTAAGAACTTGGTTAAGTCTTTCTGTAAGATTGATCGGGGCTGTTCCCCTAAAAGGAGCTCTTTTCGGCATGCAGTATACCGATCTCCAACCACGAGTATGCATCTTTAAACTTGTTAGAATATCTGATGCTATAGATCCATAGCTCATACCAACCTGTTGATGGAAAAAGTGTATTCATAACAATTTATATGGTTTAACAGTTAAAATATACACCTAAAAGGTCTTAAGACACCTAAAAATTGTACTGAACTTGTGTGTTAAAATATTACTTTTGTTCTATAATATACCTCGTATCCCCACAGTGTCCGGTCCTCGTAGCTACAACTCATGACATGAATGGCCTCTTTAAGCAGGACTTCTTGAGTTGAAGAAGGATCTACACCACCTTCTTCTGTCAATGAAGAATTCATGAAGAGTGTAGACTTTCCAAATTTATTTTCAGTATCCTTATCTAATTGCAACGGCTGCTTCTCTTCATCGGTTGCTTCTGTTAAAAGAAAAGTAATTGTTATATACATGAAAAGGGAAAATAATTTAATTTTGTTAGTTTTTCAAGTGAAATTATTGTCACCTATAATGCTCCCATCCTCTTCATTTTCATCCTGTTTTGAGTGAACTTGTACGACTCGAGAGCGTTTTGACGCCTTAGGAGGATCAAAGCCATTTAAAGCTTTCCTTCTGAATATACAACCTGATCCAATATAAACAGGTCCTTGAATTCCATCTAGACACCTCAAGTTGATCTGCAGAAAAACAAAATAGAAAGGGTAACATGTCATTGTCAAATTCCATTCACACAAATACAATTAAGGTCGCCTATGAAGCACTGATACAAACACAAACACCATACACAATAATGACACTGACATGTAAAAACTGGTAATAATTTAAGAAAATGGAAAGACTGAATGTAACCACGTAGCATATCAGGTAGCAAATGAATTTAATCTGTGAAACTTACATCAAATAAAATAGTGTTTTTGTTGGCATAACGATCATTCCTATCAAGACTATCAAATCTTAGTGGAAACTGAACAAAGGCAATACTATTTCCAAGTTGAATGTCCATAAAGAAACACATGGCTTCTCTCACAACTTTGCTGTAATTCACATAATGATTGCAGTCCAAGTTGAGCACAAAAGGAGCATTGCTCAATACTGCCGATACGCGAAGCTGAATAGACAGATTAAAAAGATTAGTATGACGAATTTTGATCAGAAAAAGTCAATCAATGTAATGTTGAAATCGAAATGTAAATTACCAAGGCGTTCATTGCACCGGCTTTTGTGTGATGTTGAAATGCAGGTCTTTTTTCTCTAGAAATATAGACAAGAGATGGAAGTTCATTTCCTTCACTGTCTCCTCCATTGTGACCAAGAAGTATTTGTATCATACTTGGATGATCTTTTGTATTGTTTCCTGGCCATGGTGTTTCATCTTTCATACTCCAACCTTCTGATGGAACTCTCATAGATTTAGCCACAAGCGCATTTATTCTCACCTTAAACTCTTCATATTCTCTCTGTTAGAAAAGTAAGGGGACAATGAAGCTGCTGTAGTATTCTGTTGTATATTGTATACTCTAATAAAACTAAAAAGTTATTTGAAATCAATTTGGAACAACAGAATTTGACAACTTTTTAAATGGTTGTTGATGAAAACTTTGTTGTCCCAAATTGATGTTCAAATAACATTTCTGTGATTTAATGCATGCTATGATACTAACCTTCATAGCACGGCGTTCTTTTACGTATGTGGGTTGAAGCTTATCCTTAAGAAAGTCTATCTTCTCAGAGAAATACTTCTCAGGTGCTCGTGGCTCTGTAGAGAATTGTTTACAGAAAGGTACCCATTTTTGCGCGAATTCAGCTGTTTCTTGAAGAGCTTCAAAGGTGAGCATGGAAGCACCGTCATCAGAAACGTAACATGAAATTTTGTGTGCAGGATAATCTAGTGCCAAAATTGAAAGAACAGTATTTGCTGTAACAAGAGGCGGTTCCTTGATTGGATCTGCGGTTGTTATAAAGATATCTATTGGAGAAAGCATATTAGGCTTGTTTTCCGGCTCAAACCTGCATTACAATTAGATGTCGAGTTCAAATCCCTTCCGAAACAATAGTTGTGAAAGTTAGTTAAACCAGTTAGTTACACAAGTTAGTTGACTATACAAGTCTTATGTACCCCTTGATGTAATTCATTATTTCATGATCAACATAATTTTCATCTACTTTTCTCTTATCTGTGGCTTCTATTGCACATAGTAATAGAGGCATTCTATCTCGAATAGTAATCGAGACAGTTATAAAATTGTCATTCAGAGTACAAGTAGTAGAATGAGATCAACCATATGAGAGTAAAATAAGCTTCAGGACCTGACTGAAAGGCGGTCAAGGTATGTCTCGCGATCGATGGGAAACCATTTGGGAATCTGATCAACTATCCATGACAATGCAAGCCAGATTTCACATGATACTGATATGAACCAAAGTCCAATTGCATCAGGTACTGGATGGAAGATTCTGTACTCAAAGAAGAGTAATAGAAGGATTAGCCTAGCCACAACCATCATTCTATAAGGACTGAGTCTTCCTGAAGGTATTGCTACTTTCCTTGATAGTGGCTGTCTAGTTTCATCTTTCCTGCATGCATCATGTTACACAGCACTAATTAGTCATGTTTGAATAAACAACTTAAGTGCTTAAAACATAAGCGCTTATCATATAGTAAGTCTTTATGTAAAAGTTATTTCTTTAACAAAAAGATAAAATAAAGGCAGTCTGTTTTCATATATGCTATAAGTTGTTATGTTAATCTACCCTGAAGAGCTTATATTGATAATCTGAAAATAGCCTATAGACGTGCTATAAGCTGTTTTCATAACCTCTACAAAATAGTCTCACAAGTGCTTATGCCAGTAGATAAATTCAAATAATTCAATCTATGTAGGCCCTAATAGTATTAGTATATGATGATTTTCCTGTGTAAATGACACATGCTTATTTCTTTAGCAAAGGATAAAATAAAGTCTAAATATTTTCATATTAGCTATAAGCTGTTTCATAAGTTGTCTCGAACAATCTTACAAGTGTTTATGATAATTTTCTAGAGTAAAAGACACAGGCATATATCGTTGTTAAGAGAGTTAGATCACAAGTTTCCTAATTTCATGATGTATGACATACATACATGGCCTTTTCTGGATCAACCGCGTCAGTTTCGATCAACAGATTCCCTTGCTGCTTCCACTCATCTGTTTTCTCCTTGTTATCTAATTTTGCACCATCTGCTTCATGAAGATCAACATGATAGTTATATTTACAATAAACAAGCACCTGTTTTTATTTATATATTCTTAATATGTTTTTTTCTCTTTACTTTTTGTCAAGAATAAAATCAAGGCTACTGCTTCCTCATAAAAAAGATGCATAATTTCAAATTGCAAACCAAGAGGGAAAAAAGTTGAAGCTCATTGAATTAAATTAATTAATCATATGGTTCAGCCTAATTAAATTTATAGGATAACAAAACATACAATTTTCTCCAATACTGTGAGAATATAGGGGTTGCTCCCTATATTTTGTATCATCATCATCAATGCTATTCATATTATCTTCATGCATAAGCTTGTACTTTTCCTCTTCCATTTTAAATTCTTGTTCAATATCATCCACATCTTCTTCATCTTCATCTCCCTCCACTCTTGGACTTCCTTTTGCATGACAAGAAATAACAATAAAAAAGAAAGTTATATCATTAGAGAAATCTATGTATAGTTCTATACTATGCTATATATGAAGCTCATACACAAACACATACACATACCAGACACGACACGACACTGACATTGAAACTAAATGTGATTCAACGTAACCACATGTGTTATTACTGTATGTATCAGTGTTGGACACGCTATCGATCCTACCTACATAGATGGTATGTATATTCATTCTTATGTTATGTTTATTATTTTTTATAAAGTTTTTTGGATTTGATTAATTTTGAAAATACCTTTGATACGCTTGTATCTTGTATGGCATTGAGGGCAATTTTGAGAGCCTTCTTTCCTTTCATACTCATAGCATGGCCTGCAAACAGGGAAGCCACACTCTTCACAAGCTACAAATAAGTCTCCTTCTACTGTACGCCCTACAGAATCACCACATATCTCACAGTCTTGACCATCCAAGTTTTTCACTGCCTTAGGCTGCATAAACAAAATTTAATTAGAATTGTATCTGCAACAAAATATAAGCAAAAGAATACGTATTTTGTCGGGTACATGTACTTGTTCTAAAATGGACCTAATACATGTACTTTTTTGCTTATATTTTGTACCGAACGAGTACATGCTATTAAAAAAATAATATACTATTATACTAGTCTCTTTAATTATAAGCCTTTTTTTAGAAAAACAAATGTTTCTTTGAAAATAAGTATTAGTTTAGATTACTAGATATATTTATTATTTATTGATATTACTAATTTGTTGAGGCAGATGAAAAGTCGGAGCTAGACACTTGACATATTTACACACAAAAATGTATGCTAGTAACATCCACACACAAAATGAACAACATTTTTCTATAAACAATATGAACATATTAAATATATGATATATATTTTTCTTAATAATAGACTACAAATAAAAAAAACAAAGGGCTTATAAAAAAATGGAGGTACTAATTAACATGTGCTCCTATTTAATATATGTATGGTTTACCTCATTTTGTTTTTGGATGACCACAAGTTCATTGCTGTTAAGAGACCCTGCAAAAAGACCACTCTTAGCTTCCATGTTGAGTGTGCAAGGGTGGAGAATGGAGATATATTGCTTTGCTGCAAGTATATATATGTATGAGTTATTGAGATTGTGGTTAATTTACATATTAGTTATATATAATAACTCTTGTCGTGAAATAAGGAAAAGCATTGAGGTGCTTGTTTTAATTTCATGTGTCACATAAAGTTACTATTGTTAGTTGTGGGGTTACAATTGATTATTAGTTGAAAACATAGTGCAACTTAATTTATATTGAAAGCAGGATACGATTTGCCTTAATGAAATATATAGCTTAACGCAGGAAGCCAGATACATCTGTCTGAAGTGGACATGTTTTTTTGTTAAAGGTTATTGTTTATTTGAAAATGTTAACCGGTGATTTTAAAGCATTCATGGGGTTTGCATAAAACTAATGTAATTATTACTTGAATTTTTCTATTACATGCAAACTTATGTAGGTAAGTTTGTATTAGAATTTATACATGTTATATTAAATATATAACTTTTTAATAAATATTTACACTAACTTATGTTTTAAAGGCACATGTTAAATAATCTAAAAATAGAAATATTCTCTTAAATTTTACGCATTCTATTTTTGATTAATTAACTTGTGTCTTAATAACACAAATTAGCATTTTTCTTTCATAAATAATTGTTGTTTTTACAATAAAAAGTTGTTTTTTTAACATGTGCATATTGCGGAAAAAAATGTGTGATGTTAGACAAGTCCTTATTAATTTGACAAATAATTGACTTATATTTTCAAGATACATATTTTTTTAGGAGTTAATGATATGTATACAACCATTTTATAACATTTTTTTGGACAATCTTCTTCTCTCTTCTAATTGGCCAAAAACAATGGAGAGAGAGAGGAAGAATACAATAAGAATATGAAAGATTTGTTTAAAAATTGTCTTAAAATGATTATACAAATCTATTTTATTTTTTATTTTTTTAGAGAGTTCTTAAACAATTGTCATAAGACAGTTGTTAACATGATTTTTATTTATTTTTGAACGTAGAAGTTATTCTTGAATTGAAAACTTGTTAAGGTTAGGTTTCAGTTTCATAATGTTTATATGTAGGTACAACTGTAGAAATTGACACGCTGACTACACAAAAATAATAGTAAGAGTGAAATGATTTTCTCCTGCTTGATAAAAATCACAAAGTTGTTGTAAAAAAACAAATCACAAAAACCGTCTTAGCGTCTACTCGAGGATTTGTCTCATAACCAGGATTGACCCAAATGTAAGCTATTAATTTCCTGTTTTAGGTTCAGAAACAAAGAATTATTTTTTATTAGGTTTTATAAAAAAAATCCATATATGTAGCAAAAAATGTCCCATATATAAAAAAATTCTTTAGACACCTAAAAACAAAATTTGCTTTAAATCTCACCAACAAACTAAATTTATTGTGCGACCATTATCTATAAAACTGGTTCAAAAGACATAAGTAGTGAAGATAGTGTACGTGTTCATGGAAAGTCAAAGATGTTTTGGTTAGTTATTAGACCAAATAAATTCACAAAACAAGTTAGTTTGTGAGAAGAAAAAATACATAAATATATTTAGTCCAGACAAAAGTAAATCACGTTAATCTTAAACCAAAATCCATCCATAGACCACCAGTTAAGTATTTACATGTAGTGTTAAAGTGACAATGTGAAATTAACATCGTTTAATTGGAGACAATTTGACGCTAATGGAATTTGCATTAATGCAAAGTTCTTATATTTTTTTGAGAGGATTAATACAAAGTTCTTACTATATAGGTTTCATTAACGACTTTAATCCCATCTTCTTTTCCCCTCAAAAAACATCCCCACGCATTAAATAGATTTTACCTTATCCTTTTAAATTGTGTTGAGTATTCGATTTTAGTTAATCCTTTTCCATTTTTAGAATACTTGATAACAGGTAAGCAAAACAACATTCCCATTCACTTTTTTTTGGCAATAGGATATATTTAATTTAAGTTGGATAAAGATCAGTTACCATTTTCTACCATCTAATAACTTATTAAATATTCCACGGCTCATGAAGTGATAAGAATTGATTTCGTAAAAAAAATAAAAAAATTGGTATGATAAAAAAAGGGATAAAAATCAAATGATATTTCTTTGTCGCATATTATATTTATTTATAATAAGTAGTTTAAAAAAAGTGAAAAAAATCATTTTAATCCCTTAAAAAATTGTGAGACACAATTTGATCTCTAAGAAAAACAAAAACAACTTTAGTTGCCGTAAAGAAATCAGGTAGTCCTAACTATAAGGTAACAAACGAAATAACTAGATCTATCTAACAATAATTTTAAGTACTGCGAGCTTTGGTAGAGACATTACATAATATGTCCAGAGGTCGGTGTTCAAATCACGGACACTACACTTCTTCACATTTTAAATGTGTGAACTTCAGCCGCTACTTGACCAAAAAATAATTTTTTTAAAGAAAATAAATCTAACGTTAGATATAAGATAATTTTTTTTATCTCTCAAAAAAAAGATAATTTGTTCAATATAAATAATAAAAATCTGGTCCTATAATAGAAAGGGTCTTTAAATAATTTTTTTTTCAAAGAAAATAATATTTGTTTTTCTTCAAAAATCACTCATTTTTATTCTATTTTTTCTTTATCATTCAAGCAACCATCATCATCATGGATGATATATCAATTAATGTACATACATATGAACGAAGTAACATGTATTCTATTTTTGGGGCTTTTGCCCATAAAAAAAACATGTATTCTATTTTTTTGTACGTTGCTGATACCATTTTTTTCAATATGTTATAAATTTGTTTTAGAATTTCCAAGTGTCAGTGCCGACCCTACAAATGTGGATGTCTTGGACGAAGCAAGAGAGTGGTGTCCCTATAAAGAAAAATTCTACAAAAAATTATAAGATAAAGAGAAATGAATGGAAAGACCATTAAACATTTCATTTGACATTGTGCAAGAACACAAGTATAATTTTTGAAATGTGAACCAATTATCTCTAAGTTAGGATCCATGTTCCAAAGTCTAGGTTTCACTCGACAAGTTTAATTAACTAAAGACAACATGTTTATCAAAACAACACACATGAATCATAATTCAATGTTGATTCCTCAAAAGTGAAAATTCCTTTAACTGTTAAATAGTTGCATAATTGAGATGGAGAGATGTTTTTTGTTTACAAATTGAGATGGAGAGCTTAGTCATAGAGAATGAGAATTAGAAAGAAAAGAGACTCATAAACTAGGTAAAATATTGCGACTTTTAATATGCGAATGCAGAAAATACTCTTTATTATTCTTAACACTCCATATCATTATTTTAAGGAGAATGCTAACCATTGCCCTTGAGACATTGGTTAAAGTACTAAACTAAGTAAGTTTGCATCGAAAAGTGGTGTAATTGTTGCTAAGAAAAAAGTGGTTTAATGGAAAGACCATTAAACATTTCATTTGACATTGTGCAAGAACACAAGTATAATTTTTGAAATGTGAACCAATTATCTAAGTTAGGATCCATGTTCCAAAGTCTAGGTTTCACTCCACAAGTTTAATTAACTAAAGACAACATGTTTATGAAAACAACACATATGAATCATAATTCAATGTTGATTCCTCAAAAGTGAAAATTCTTTGACCGTTAAATAGTTGCATAATTGAGATGGAGAGATGTTTTTTGTTTACAAATTGAGATGGAGAGGTTAATCATAGAGAATAAGAATTAGAAAGAAAAGAGACTCATAAACTAGGTAAAATATTACGACTTTTAATATGCGAATGAAAAAAAATACTCTTTATTATTCTTAACACTCCATATCATTATTTTAAGGAGAATGCTAACCACTGCCATTGGACATTGGTTAAAGTATTAAAATAAGTAAGTTTGGATCGAAAAGTGGTGTAATTATTGTTAAGAAAAAAAAAGTAAGGATTTGTATTTCCAAGATAAAGTTTCTATTAATGAAATCCTTAACCATTGCCCTTAGGGCACTGGTTAGCAAGACCTTTTGGTACATGTAGTTGACTGATTTTATTTTATATTTCATTTAGTAACATCATTTATTAGTTTTGACTTTATAGTGCCTTTGTAATTTTGTCAACAACTAGCATTTTACATTTTTTTTATTGGAGTATATATACATACATACATATATAGGTAGTAAAAATATATTTTTTGGTGCCCCTAAAATTATGGTGCCCTAGGCTGCCACCCCCTTGACCCGTGCTGAGGGCCACCCCTGCCAAGTGTTGTGGATTTTGTTAAAACTTTTAATTTTGACTTGATATCGTTGAACTTTTTAAATCGTTGATTTTTTTATCATGGATCTTTTTGTAATTATGCTTAATTATTTTAATTGTTTTTTTTAATATTTTATGTATCTCTTTTAGATTTGCGCAAGTATTGTTTCTTTTGTAGGGTTGATTGTTGATATTTAATTACTGAGAGACTTTGTTTGAATTTTTTTTTTTAACCAAAGTAAATTTATTTCATATCATTAATAATCGAGGGGTACAAAGTATGAGGTACCTCATGAAAAATATGGGGGCTAGGGCGTGGGATAAGACGGTTCTAGCAATACTATTAGCTACTCTATTTGTTTGCCTCCTAACAAACGACACTGCATAGTCGGGATTACCACTTAATAAGCTCTTAATTTCGGTTACTAAATCACCGAATTCATTGAGAGGGACATTGTGAACTTTAAGAGCATCCACCAAAGTCTTGCTATCCGTTTCAAATGTTACGTAGTGCATGTGGTTGGATATTGCCATTTTTAGAGAATGGAGAAGACCAAAAGATTCAGCTTCCAGGAAAGATACAAATAAGTGCAAGTATTCAGATTTATCCATTAATAGTGCTTCAGATGAGTCTCTAAAACACAATCCATCGTTGTGTTATTATTGAAGATGGCAACACCGACATTGCATTTGACGTGTCACAACAGTGGTTTAATCCAAATTGGGTGATGGTCTTGGGGGCGTGCCAAGCATCCAGACTTTTTCTGAATGTTAAAAGAAAAAACAAAAATAAATTATTTATTGAATAAAAAGTTATTTATGAACTTATTATTTTGTAGGGAACAAATTCTCTCTTTTTAATTTTTGCACGGTCTCTTAACAACAATAATTAATCGTCATGGACAAAATTTACCATTTTGATTTATTATTAGGGACCTCATTGTCTCTTTTCTTGGGATGATTTTGATAGGGACCGAGATGAATGTTGAACTCATTTTTACGTAAATATATTCAAATGTGAACAATTTTTTTTAAACTAAAATCAATTTGTTAAAAAACCAAAAATCAATTGATTCTAGAAAACATTATGATTGGACAATGATTATGGAAAAACTTCTTCTCGAGACATGATTAAATCTTTTATGAAATGTTATTTGTACAATTATTATGATTGTTTTTGAGACAATTTTCCTTTTCATTTTCTTTTGGAATAAAAATAATATAGAGAGATTGAGTTATAAACAATAATTATAGAAAATTTTGTCTCAAAACATTATGATATTTCTCTACGTAATCATAATGTTTGTATAATGATTATTATACAATCATACTGTGTTTGAGACAAGATTTTCTATTATAAAAAATAATAAAAAATTGATAAAATTATATATATTATTATGATATAATTACACTATTCTCTCAACCCTCATGATTTACTCAACACTCTATTTTCTCTTCACACACAAGGACGCTTTGTTTCTCTCTTATGCTTGGATGCTTTCTTCCACATGTCAACGCCTCTACTATTTATATAGGAAATAAGGGCAATGTGAATCCAACACATCTTTGTCAAACGTTGCTGCAAAGTAAACGTGAAATATATATGCATCACATTGTCTTTCAACAACTGTTTTTCAACAATATCAGCACCACAAGTTGTGTCTCTGCAGCTCAAGTTACACAAAAGCTTCACTGTATATGGAAGAAAATTCAGCCATGCTAAGACTTTGGCTAGGCAATTCAGCCATACGTGGTGGTGGGTCCTACAAAAGGTGGTAGAGACGCCGGCAGAGGACGTAAGATCGAATATATCGTACGAATTTGTTAAACGTAAGTTTGTTGCCTCACGCAAAAGTAACAACACATCACATTATTGCTTAATTGATTACCAATTCTTGGAGTATATATAAATATATAAATACAGGTAACCAAGTAATGAAATATATTCTCTCAAAAAAGAAAAGTAATGAAATATATAAATATAACGTGACATGCATCATTCTTGTAAAACCATTTGGAACTAAAACATGGAGGCATCATGGTTCATAGTCCTTGTTTTTACGTGTCTATCAATACTTATTATCACAAGTATAAGATCCCTCAAATCAATTCAACTCCCTCCTGGACCAATCCATTTTCCTTTCATTTCCGATATCCTATGGCTACGAAAATCATTCCCACAACTCGAGCCAATTCTTCGCAACCTCCATGCTAAACATGGCCCTATCATCTCATTCCACTTTTGGTCTACACCTAACATATCGATTTCCGATCGTTTCCTTGCCCACAAGGCCTTGGTCCAAAACGGCGCCATTTTCGCCGGCCGCCCTAAAGCCCTTTTCCTAAACAAACCACTCAATATTGCCTCCTCTTGTTACGGCCCCACATGGCGCGTTCTTCGCAATAATCTGGCCACAACAATGCTTCACTCATCACGGTTCAATTCCTTCTCTAACACGCGCAAATGTGTCCTTGAAGCACTTGTCAAGCAATTAAAATCCGAAACAGAATCAAATCACTCTATTAAGTTCATCGACCACATTCATCATGCAATTTTTAGCTTACTAGTTTTTATGTGTTTTGGTGAAAAAGTGGACAACGAGAAAATTGAAACCATTAAGCACATCCAACGCCTTTGGATTATAAGCTCCGGAAAATTCGGTGTGCTAAATTTCTTTCCAAAAATGATCTCTCACATGATTTTCCAAAAACGTTGGAATGAGTTTTTGCAACTTCAAAAGGATCAAAAGGATGTATTTATTGAACTAATAAGAGCAAGAGAAAAAGAATGCAATAGAAATCATCTTGATCATGAACGTGCCATTTGTTACGTCGATACTTTGTTGAATTTGGAGTTGCCTGAGGAGAAACGGAAGCTTGATGACGATGAACTTGTTGCGTTGTGTTCGGAGTTTCTCACTGCAGGAACGGATACAACTTCAACTGCATTAGAGTGGGTTATGGCAAATTTGATCAAATACAAACATGTGCAACAGAGGCTAGTGGAGGAAATTGGAGTTGTAGTTGGTGATAGAGAGGAAAGAGAAGTAAAAGAGGAAGATTTGGAAAAGTTACCTTATCTTAAGGCAGTGATTTTAGAAGGGTTAAGGCGCCACCCTCCTTCTCACTACTTAATTCCACATGCAGTGACTGAGGATGTAATTTTTAATGGTTACTTTGTGCCTAAAAATGGAACAGTTAATTTTATGGTGGCAGAGGTTGGGTGGGATCCAACTGTTTGGGAGGACCCCATGGCATTCAAGCCAGAGAGGTTTGAGGAAAGTAGTAATGGATTTGATGTTACAGGTCAAAATGAGATAAAGATGATGCCATTTGGAGCAGGAAGGAGGATTTGTCCTGCCTATAACTTGGCAATGCTCCATGTAGAGTACTTTGTGGCAAATTTGATTTGGAACTTTGAATGGAAGACTTCATTACCAGGAAGTAATGTTGATTTGTCAGAAAAGCAGGAATTTACTATGGTGATGAAATATCCATTGGAAGCACAAATATCTCCTAGGATCTAGGCTCATTTATAATGTGTCTAATATACTATTGTTCAAGTCTATCAATGTAGATAAATAAATCTATTCAAAAGTAATTAGTTGCCTACACTTAGTGTCAACTTATTTCTTGTTTCATTGTGTGTTACTCATATACCACATGACTATAAACTTTACATATACAATATACAATTTATATGATCTCTCAGCATCAAAACTTATCTTGTCTTGGTATATCAACACCTATGAATCACAACTCATCTTATTGATTGTAATGAGAACATCACCATCATCATGTTGAAGAATCAACTCAAATAGAATATCATCAATATCCACCAAATACTCATCCTAAAGAAATCATCGTTAAAATACATAAATAAAAGTCATACAATTTCAAGATACATAAATCACACTCATTACAACTGTAGGTCAACTATCAAATCAAACTCTCCACATTTAATCCCAGAAAATATGATGAGTGTTTGATTTTACGGTTAATCTATTGTGTCAATTTATTTATAGATGAATATGTTGTCCGTGGAAGTGGTGATAAAAAAATTATATATTCGGGTAAAGCCGTCAAGAATACTATGTACACTACTTGATAATGTAAAAAAAGAAGTTGTTGATTGAAATTATTAATTTCTTTTCCCTTCAGGTGTAACTTGTGTGCTATGAAATCTATCTAATCTGCCAACTAGTGAGATTAGTTATACGATTAATGTGAGAATGCCGATTTACAATGTATTTAGGTTGGAATCAACAAAACTAGAATGTGCTTTTGAATCACCATCTTTCATAAAATGAGAAAGAAGGGTCACCAAAGATCTATGAAGTACGGACACACAGACACCGAACGCAACACAAACACCTATGATAAATAAAGAAAATGATATAATTAAATGTAATCATAGATGTCAGAATCGGACGCCGACGTGTGTCTAACATTGGGACCCACATAATCTGAAAAGTATGAATAAAATGAAAAAGAAACATTTCTAAGGCATGTAAAATTGAAACCAACCTCACTCTTAGCTTAACCACTTTTAGCTTTCAGGTTATAAAACAGATCACCGATTTTCAAATTAAACTAGAATCCCACTAATTCATTCGATCACAACTATGGTTCAGGTTTCTACTCACTATGTTTTATCAACACAACACTAATATGTAAGGAGGTTTAATACCCATCGGTTTATCACAAATTTATTTAACTCTGCTACACACTACCCAAAAGGACAGAGGTCTCTGCCACAAATGATACTTTCAAACATCATCTTTATACTCCATACTCCAAAACAACCTGTATTTGTGAAAACCCAACTCCCCATTTTACACTATCCAACACCTTTCCATTTCCTTCCAAGTCAAAGTGGTTTCAGCTTTTTTCGTATTTTAATCAAATTGGAGTTCTATATAATGAACGTTTAAGAAGATTTGTAACCACACCGAAAACACTCTGTTACAATCTCAAATCCTTTTTGAAATGGCCAACATTTTTGAATTATTCATATCCAAAATCTCTTGGAAGTTGGAATATCAAGGCTAGAGTAATACAATTGTGGGTTGTTTCTGATTTTAATTGGCAAAACTCTGACTTCTCTATTGAGATGGTTCTGATTGATGCATAACTTACAGTGTTTACTGTTTAGATTTAGGAAAAATCAAGTCTTTTCTTCCATGTTCAAAGAGTAAACACTATTAAGCCTTTGCATCAATTAAGATCATATCAATGGAACAAGGTGGTGTCTGTCTATTGAAGTCTGATACAAGCCATAATCATATTGCTCTCATTTTAAAATTTCAAAATGACATTTGTGAAGGCAAAGTGTATGCATTTGAGAACTTGGGTGTATCTCAAATGGAGTTTGTTATAGGAATACACACCACCCATACAAGTTAAATTTTCAGTTTGGTTCCCCAAGGTTGTGTCACTTGCTACAGCAAATGTTGATGGAACTGTGTACAAATCTCCTTAATGATACTGATTATTTGGTTGGTGAGCTAGTCCATTCACATTAATGTTTTTCTTTTCTTTTTCTTTTACATTTTCTCTTCAGTTGGGGCCGTTTACTCATGTTCTACATGTCATATTTACATATCTTCTATATCTATAGATGTTATTGGAATACTCACAAGTGTTGGAACTGAAATATAGTATATGATAGGAATTGAAAAACCACTGAACTCAATGTCAATCTCTAGAGGCCTTGAAGTAACCACATTCACACTGTATATTTTTTTGACATGATTAAGAGCTTTATTTCAATGATTTTTTTCTTATGAATTTATGATTGCGAGTAATCAATCTAAATACTATAGGAACAGGATGACTGAAAACATTGAACTACAATCACCGTGGACACGTATCTATATGGAGAAACTACATTCCAACCTTTGGACGAATTTATATACGATACTCCAAGGACTTCGGTAGGAGGTTGGCAAGGACAATTTGATAATGATTGATTAGGAACTTTGAATGTGGCCAACTATGCAATGTGGATTTGCTTAGGAAAAGTTTCTTACACTTTATGATCACTTTTGTTGCAAACATATCATAACTCAGTTTGACACATCATATTATGGATTCACAGTGCCTCTGCAAACATGTACAACTTGTATGTCTTTTTGCATGGAATATTTAGGGTCAATTATATGAGTTCAGTTTATGGAAGCTCCATTGAGTTTTACAATCTTGATTATACCCCTAAATCTGGTCTAGCTATAAATTTGGAAATGCCAAAACAGTAAAAGATGATTTAAAAATGTAATTAAACCTCAACTCAACAGTAAGACACTAACCAGTCACTATCTCAAGTAATTTGTAAAATATGTTTCAAAGCTGGATTTTTCTTGATGTATACCATTCATTGTTCAATCTGCTCTTTATTTGATGGATCAGTAAAACATTCTTCAAGAAAGCATGCCAGAGATATATGGATCCTGTAATATATAGCATATACATTCAAACAACCATTAGAAATAGTGTAACATAAACAACATTGAATTTAATGTAGAGTTCTTAATCTTGAAAAATTACATTAATTACATATTACTCAACAAAAGAATTGAATTGGCACTATTGATTAGAAGAAAAGGGAAACGTAACATTTGGATTCAAACAAAGGTAAGAACTAGTTAATGTCCCTACTAAGTTCATCCAGTGATATGATCATATGAAAAGTAATAATTAAAATCCATGTCAAAGAAATTATCGAGACTAACAAAGCTGAATTTGTTGTTAACTGCAGCAAGTAGTTTCAGAGATTAAATAACTATGATTCAAAATTAGTGGATTGGAATACCCAAGATTTGGGCCTTAATCCTTTCATTCTAATATAGTATGTTTTCATTCCAAAATAAAAAATAAAAATTTAATGGATTGAATGATAATAATAATAATAATATTCATAATAAAAATAATACTATCAATTCAAATAATACATAAACATGCAGTAAAAAAGGAAAAACAAAAAGAGAAGCATTGGATAGAGTTCTCTTCTGGATTTAGAAGAGAAAGCTACTAAAAGTTGCACAGAAAACCGCTTTACCACTGTTCTTATACTCCCAACTCCAAAGTTTATTACAGTAACGCCCCCTCCTTTTCCCGTCGACTATATAGTTTTTAGTTATTTTTCCGTCAAGACTCAAGTGAACTAACCTTAATTACCTTTGCAGAAGGTTATTGCTTCAACTGTCTTTCCTCAAGATACATGATTATAACAGTGCGGCTGGTACTCCAAATCATGCATATCTGCAAACATATGTTCATCAATAAACACGTGCTGTGTTAATTATTTGCTAAATATCAAACATCGATATCCATAACTACTCCATGAACTATGTTGTGGCAACTTATATCCCCTATTAACTTCGAAATCACCTTTTAGCAGACATTTCCACCTCTCCATTTGATCATATGTTTGGTCAAAAGAATGGAAAGTGAACTTTGATCCTTTGTGAAATTTGTTGAGTTTTAATGTGATGGATAAGATATGAAGAGGTCATTACTCATTATCAATAAACAAAACAATCCAGAACCAGACCATCAAAATATGCTTATAAATGCACACAAATCATTTAATCAGAATACTAAGTGATGCAAATTAAAAATTTCAGTGTTCGTAAAATAAATTCACAATATGCTAATGTGTTATTCTTACTTCAAAGGAAATTGTTCCAAGAAGTCCTGTACCTAAGCTCCAATAGCAGTCATCAGGCTTGACATCAACTAACAATAAATATGCACAACAAATTTCACGGAAAATTGCAAAATTCTAGTATTTATAGTGGCGTGTCGTTAAATTTTCATCAAAACCCTTACCAATAATTACCACAAGAGCATACACCATCCTTAATATGGTGGAATCTATTAGTATCTCTAACAACAATTTCACGTTCAACTATTATTATTACAGTAACGCCTCCTCCTTTTCCCGTCGACTATATATAGTTTGAGTTATTTTTCTCAACATGAATCACGATAACAATTAAATGTTCAACTATTGTTAGTATCTCTAACAACAATTTCACGTTCAACTATTATTATGACAGTAACGCCCTCTCCTTTTCCCGTCGACTACATATAGTTTGAGTTATTTTTTTCGACATGAATCACAATAACAAATGACAGCGCTGCAGAAGATTGATCAAGAGTCAAGACTCAAGTGAACTAACCTTAACTACCTTTGCAGAAGGTTATTGCTTCAACTGTCTTTCCTCAAGATACATGATTCTAACGCTGCAGCTAGTACTCCTCCAAATCATGCATATCTGCAACATATGTTCATCAATAAACACGTTCTGTGTTTAATTATTTGCTAAATATCAAACATTGATATTCTTAATTACTACATGAACCATGTTGTGGCAACTTGTATCCCCTATTAACTTTGGAATCACCTTTAACATGATATTTCCACCTCTCCATTTGATCATATGTTTGGTCAAAAGAATGGAAAGTGAACTTTGATCCTCTGTGAAATTTGTTCACTTTTAATGTGATGGATAAGATATGAAGAGGTCATGACTCATTATTGATAAACAAAACAATCCAGAACCAGACCATCAAAATATGCTTATAAATGCACACAAATCATTTAATCATAATACGAAGTGATTCAAATTAAAAATTTCAGTGTTCGTAAAATAAATTCACAACATGCCAATTAATGTTTTATTCTTACTTCAAAGGAAATTGTTCCAAGCAGTGCTGTACCCCTACCTAAGCTCCAATAGCAGTCACCGGGCTTGACATCAACTAACAATAAATATGCACAACCAAATTTCACGGAAAATTGCAAAATTCTAGTTTTATAGTGGTGTGTTCCGGTTAAATTTTCATCAGAACCCTCACCAATAATCACCGCAAGAGCATATACCATCCTTAAAATGGTGGAATCTATTAGTATCTCTAAGAACAATTTCACGATCAACTATTTTGGAGATTAACTTAGCAGCAATATGGCAATCTCCACAGACACGAAGGTTTTTGGTAATTCTGATTTGATACTCTTGTGTATTCAAAAGAGCAAACACAATAGCTAGTTTCTCACTATGAACAGCTAGATGGCCTTCCTTATCCTCCTCCTCCACATCATGAAGTGCTGAATCAGTCTCAGGTACATATCCTAACTCTTTCATCTTTGCAACCAACACACCTAGTTCTTCATATATTTCCTCTGACTGCGGATGCGATGTGTCGCCTGCAAGAAACGTATAAACCTGATTGTTTAGCTCCACATTACTGATGCCAGGAGTTTTTCGAATTTTTTTTCTCTTCATTACTGACCGAATTTCTGTCACTTCTTTCCATCTACCAGCCTTTGCATAAATATTAGATAACAACACATAGTAACCTGATTGCTCAGGAGCCAATTGAAGTAGGCTGTCAGCTGCTAAAATCCCAATATCCATGTTTGTAAACACCCTACAAGAGCTAAGCAGTGTCGCCCAAACTCTTTCATTTGGCTCAATTGGCATTCGTTTGATAAAATTATAGGCCTCGTCTACACGCCCGGCTCGTCCTAATAGATCAACCAAACAAGCATAGTGTTCGATTCTTGGTGTTATTCTATAATCATCTGTCATCTGCTTAAAGTAAATCCTCCCTTCATCCAATAATCCTGAATGGCTACAAGCCGAGAGAATTGCGACGAATGCGATAGAATCTGGAGCTTGTCCTGAATTTAGCATTTCTGTGAACAGTGCCACAGCATCACAGCCTTGCCCGGTCATACCATAAGCAGAAATCAACGAAGTCCATGATGCAACATCGCGGAACTTCATTCTATCAAACACTCTTTTTGCATCGTTTAAACATCCACACCTAGCATACATGTCTATCAAAGAATTCTCCAGTAGCAAATTTGGACATAATTTCTTCTTCTCAACATATTCATGAATCCTCCTTCCTAACAACAATGCCGAAAGATCCCCACAAGCTGGAAGAACACTAGCACATGTGATTGCATCCGGTTCCACTCCACTTTTCTCCATTTGCAAATACAAATCCACAGCTTGTGTAGGCATGGAGTTTTTCATATAAACTCTTATCATCACATTCCACGATATCAAATTCTTTCTCTCCAAATTCACAAACATCTTCTCAACATATAAAACATTCTCTGACGAAGTGTTGGCTACAGCTGGCATGAGACTAGCCATCGTACATCCATCTGGTTTTTGTCCATAATCCTCCATTTCCCTACAAATCTCCAACGCATCATCAAATCGCATATTATGTGCATACCCCGCAACCATCGAGTTCCACGAAACAACATCCTTCCACATCATTTCATCAAACACACGCCGCGCCTCAACCAAACACCGACATTTCCCATACATCGCAATTAGACCATTCCCAACAAACAAATTAAAATCCAACCCAACTTTCAACACATCTCCATGAATGAACAACCCATATCTCAAATTTTCCGAACAAGAACAAGCCTTAAGAACACACGGGTACGTATAATTATCCGGTCTAAACCCTCCATTAACCATCTCCCTAAACACAACCAACCCATCATCATACCTATGATTATTCACATAGCTTCTAATCATAACATTATAGAAAACAACATTTCTCTCAGACATTTCATCGAACACCTTGCGTGTCAACCCGGGTTCACCACAAACAGCATATGATCTCATTAGTTTAATTCCTAAAGATGGATTTTGATGTGAATTGAGATAAAAAATCATGGTGTGAAGCTTTTTTAAGGTTTTGATATCTGGGTTTTGGTCTAGTGCTTTTGCTAGAAGTTCCAAAGCTTGTGAGGATTTGTTGAATGAAGAAAGTAATGCTTGTAATTCAGAAATGTGACGAGATAGTTTATGAAAAGGTAGCATTTTACATATATCTCTGTAAATTGTGAACAATTCAGAAAAAAATAAGAATAACAATTTTTCGTAGTATAGTAGAGTGAAAAACACCATGCATAATTGCATATAACTGAATATTCAGGTATGAAGAGAATATAACAAGGTACTGTAAGACTTTCGATCCAATGGTGAATAAGGAATGTTTACCAAAGATGACCTATGATGGGGACCCACAGTAGAAGTCAATTTACTATGTTAAACATCAAATTTACTATGTTTTTGACCCAAAAAAAAATTACTATGTTTTTTTTTAATAAAAAATTTACTATGTTAAATACAAAGAGTTTAATTTATATATATCACTTTTTTTAAAAAAAAAAACTATATATATCGCTAGTGCACAAAAGCATTACACAAAAATTAAAAATGTTGTCAATTTATTTAATGTATTAAAAATATATAATTTTTCATACTTTATTCATTGATGTAACAACACATCATTGAATATATCTATAAACTTTTTGTACACCGATGATATTTATAAATTAAACTCTAAATTATATTGTATTTTATATTAATGTGTATTTTTAAAATGTATGTAAGTTGTAAAAGATAATATATTTAATTAATTGTTTTTTGGTTTTCTACTTTTTCAATTGCTTGATTTTGGCTACTATCTATGACTTTTTTGAGCAACTATGCACGAGAGAGAATCGAACCTGAGACCTTGAGGAGGATCACACCCCAAGGTTTCAAGCCAATACCACTAGACCAACCCAAGTGGGTTATTTGTTGACAAATTTTAATAACATAACATCTTGTCAAATCGCTAAGTGGATATTAGAAATCTTAAGAAAATAGAAAACATTCCTTCAAAAAAAAGAAAATAGAAAACATAAAATACATAAAATAGGAAGAGCACATGACATGATTTCCCACCATCTTTGAATATGTTTGAATTTACCGTGGATTTGTTAGAATTACGGTCATCATGATGCTGCAAAAGCAGCACGTTGGAGTTTTAACAAAATCACGGTATCATAATGATTTCGTCAGATCCACTTTAACTCCAAACATACAGTTCTTCATTTCCCCCAAAACTAATAACCCAGCATTAGCACTAATCCATCTCCATCGAAATGAATCTCATTTTAAGACAAATTTTATACAAACATATTTTCACCCCTTAATTATATAGATTTAATGCAGATGATAACTGACTGAAAAGGTATTGATTGGGTGTTCGGACACTACATCAATATTGTTCATTGAGCCTAAACATAATTCAAAATCTAATCAATTGCTAATGATGATAAACTTTAGTAACAATGACGGTTACACACCATACAAGAACAATAGAAAGATTCAGGAACAAGGTACTAAATATTTATGATGAAGAGTGAAGGAGAGAGCTAATGAAAAGTGTCTCTTAACATCATATATAATGTATTTTCAATCTCTATAAATAAAGTAAACTGTACATATTATATGAAACTGAAAAATGTGTTGCCGTTTCAAATTCATTTATCAAAGTAAACAATACACCACCACTTCTAAACCAAAAGGTGAGCAAACAGTTTCTACTTTTCTTTTTTCTCAGCTTTCACTTTTTCTTAAAGCACATAACTCAAATTCTTGTGTTGCTTTCTCATAAAAATCCATGTTGTTGAAGGATGTATTTTGAAGTATTCTATCTAACTTCACACTTTCTCCACTTTCACTCCATACAAGATTCCCTTACATACATCAAGAGTTTAGTTGGTACGCACCGTCACCATAATAATTGAATATGATTGGATGCGTACATCGATGGTGTATACAAATTAAATCCATTTAAAAAAGTACTTTTATATGGGAAAAACTCTCTCAATTGAATACCGAGTATACTATTACAATGTGATTAACTTCATGTAACTATCTTTTTTCTTGGAGAATCAATATTTATTGTGTATTCGATTTGTTAGTTTCTAATTTCTATCAATTCAAATTCTTAACATAGAACCATACAAGATAGTGTCACCAATCACCATGCCATTTGGTTTGGTCTCAGCTTGGAACAAGCGGCGGCGAAGCAAGTCTCGAGATCATTCAGACCCTTGTATTAATTCACTTTTCTTTCTCTATTTATCATGTTGTACGTAAGGTTGTACTAAGTGGTCTTTCGTTGCACGATTAACTTTGTAACATTTTACACATTCAATATCTTGCAGGGATTTATAAACCTGCAGAGATTTGGCAACTTGAAGATCAAACACCACAACCTACTAAAAGGAGGCATGGATCAAATGTTTTCACACTCAAGGAGATGGAAAGTGCAACATATTCATTCAGTGATGATAATCTTATTGGAAAAGGAGGATTTGGCAGGGTCTACAAGGGCACTTTGAAGTCAGGAGAGGTAATGGTTTTATATTGCGGCTGCGGTAACACTGCAATCTTCATATTGCAATAAAATGCAGACAAATATGACTGATGCAACCACAATGGCAGTGTTGTTGCTGCAGAGAGTTCTAAAACTGTTATATTGCGGCTGCAATTTTTAAATAATGATAATAATATATTTTGGAAGTACTCACTGAATCATAGTATATAAATGTTTCTCCAAATGAAGGTTGTAGCAATAAAGAAAATGGAAGTGCCTGCAATTGAGGGAGAGCGTGAATTTCGTGTAGAAGTTGACATATTGAGCAGGCTAGACCACCCAAATCTTGTTTCTTTGATAGGGTATTGTGCTGATGGGAAGCATAGATTCCTAGTATATGAATATATGCAAAATGGAAACCTGCAAGATCATTTGAATGGTATGTCATGTACCCAAAATCTACATGATCTCAAAATTCTCACATTAAATTAAGCTTTTTAGTAAATCAGCATTTTAGTTCTTGGAATTGTAAGGGTAAGTCAATTTAGTCCTTCAAATTTCTGAAATAGTAAATATAGTCTTTTAAATCAAACAGTCAATTTATTCATTAGTTTTGATAGATGTTCACTAAAGAGATATTTAGACGGAAGGACTAAATTGATTGAGGCACTATGATTTAAGGTACTAATTTTCTATTTCATATATTTGAGGGACTAAATCATTCCAACTTTATAATTTCGAGGACCGAAATGCTGATTTATTCTTCTCATATCTAATCACTATCTACCTAATTATAGGAATCAGGGAAAGAAAAATGGATTGGCCTGAGAGACTAAGAGTGGCATTAGGAGCTGCAAAAGGGCTTGCTTATCTCCACTCAAGTTCTTGTGTTGGAATTCCTATTGTTCATAGAGATTTCAAATCCACCAATATTCTTTTAGATGCCAATTTTGAAGCAAAGGTACAAATACTTAACTCCTAACAACGTCGCGTTTACTATGCATAATCTTATATGAGTAAAAATTAACAACCATTCTGTAGATATCAGATTTCGGGTTTGCCAAGCTAATGCCAGAAGGACAAGAGATACATGTAACTGCAAGAGTACTTGGCACATTTGGTTATTTTGACCCCGAGTATACATCGGTATGCATAGCTAAATTTCATTTGCAACAAAGTTTTGTTCTTATTGTTTATTAAAGTGATATTGACGACCATTTTATTCTACGAGCAGACTGGAAAACTAACTCTACAAAGTGATGTTTATGCTTATGGTGTTGTACTTCTGGAGCTTTTGACAGGACGTCGTGCTGTAGATCTAAACCAGGGTCCAAATGATCAAAACCTTGTACTACAGGTAGGTGTTAAAAGTTGCCTCCATGATTGATTTTATTCAATGGAAGGTTTTAATATAGTTGACATGGATATATAGGTTAGGCACTTATTGAATGACTGCAAGATGATCCGTAAGATGATTGATGCAGAGATGACTCGAAATTCTTACACCATTGAGTCAATATTCATGTTTGCCGATCTTGCATCGCGATGTGTCCGTCCTGAGAGTAACGAGAGACCTTCAATGAAAGATTGTGTCAAAGAAATTCAAATGATTATCTATACAAATACAAAAGGCTTGGGAATGGTTATGCATAGCTTAAGAATGCTCTAGTGTTAAAAATGTGTAATCATGGTTTCCTATTGGTTTGAACATATTAAATTATTCTATTATTTGCAATAAGTTCTTTTATTCATGTTTAGATATAGAACTGAATGGTGTGACCAAGAAATATTTGTCATGGTTGTACATAAAGTCAAATGTGTACTTATTTACCATTTTGCCAATTTTCTATGTCGGTTTTGATTTTGGAATGATTGGATTTCTGGAAACAATTTGATTTTGTCACATAGTTAAATGAACTTAGATTAGTGCCTTACAATTATCGTCCCTGACGAGGACTTCCTGGCCATGAACAAGAAATTCTTGAACATAGCATTTGCAATAGAAGTTTACGCCCCAAGCATGTGTGTGCAATCTTTTTTTGTACCAAAAAATAAAATAAAAAAGGGTTAAATAAGCCTTTCGTCCCTGCAAATATAGGTCATTTAAATTTCCGTCCATGAAGTTACTAATCCTTCCAATCTGCTGCAAATATTAATCATTTGACTTTTGGTCCAAATTAGGTATTTTTGCTGAGGTGGGCTGTCATTACTGACGTGGTGCCCATGTGGCAAGTGATGATTGGGTGAGATGGTTGGCTTAAATAGGTCTTTCGTCCCTGCAAATATATGTTATTTGAATTTTCGTCCCTGAAATTACTAATCAGATGTAATTAGGACCATTTTTCAAATGATTAATATTTGCAGTGACAGATTGGAAGGATTAGTAACTTCATGGACGAAAATTCAAATGACTTATATTTGCAGGGACGAAAGACCTATTTAAACCATAAAAATATTATGGATAAAAAGTTTATATAGTGAAAATATTTATAAGTCAAAGTTTAATAACTAATTTTTCCCCTAAATGTTTTCCCTAAGTTTAGGCCAAGGTTTTTTTTTAATTTCTTTTACCCTATTAGACAAGGTTCTACCATGGCAATATGTAGGTTTAACCGTGGCTAAAGTCAATTCTAACTGTGGCAAATATTTAGCAACACCCTTTTTTCCACGCGTATGTAGACCATGGCAAACTCAACTTAGCCAGAATTTGAACTTTTGCTTTCATTCATTCTACGTTAGTGTAATGTCGTTTGAAGAACTATCTTTTTTAGAAGATAATTAATTATATTGATAATTTATAATAGTACATTATGAGAATATTGACTAAAAATAATATGTGGTTTTTTTAATTATATTGACACTTATCATAAGATATATAGAAGGAGAATCTAATCATAAACTACGATACTCCATCACACCATTTTTCCTTGACTAATTAAGCCATAGTACTAGTAAAAAAGTACTTTTAAGGCTCTACTTAAACTTAAATTGAAATGCGAAAATTTCACGAATAACTGACTCAAGAACATAAGTCCTTTGGGAGGAAAACTTCATTTAGCATGTGAAACGTTGAAAATTTCATAAAATTTTGAATATAAAAAAACTTTAGTAAAAAATCATCATAATGGTAGATGAAGAATGTCGATTAAAGACCCCTTGTTTCTTCAAAACTTTGACATTTTTAACTTAATGTTTTAGGTGAACACAATAGTTTCTCACGTAATTTGGTTGGATATATGCTCATCACTCAATAATTCAATGACGTATCATATTTTCCTTTTATTTTTTTTAAAAATAAACTTAAATGTTAAACAAATTTATACCGAAAGGTATTCGTATCCAACAAAACTCCAAAGTAGCTTGATAATTTACATTAGGTAGAAAGTGAACAACTTTGATTTGTAAAACAAATAAAATATCAAGATTATCCACACTACTGTCAGAGGTGTCAAATGGGCTGACCCGACTCAGTCCAGTCTGGCTAGAGAGGCCCGACTGCGTAAATGGGCCAGCCGACACATCACCTTTATTATTGGGCCGCATATTCTTGAGCCCGACCCGGCCTGTGTTGGTCATGGGCCAGTCCAGCGGCGACCCGTTTTAGTTTTCTTTTCTTAAAATTTATTCACTCTTTTTATGTATTTTTTATATATTAGTTATTCACAACTATCTTTTTGTTAAAATATGATTGGATGATCATAGAAGTGTAATTTTTTTTTACATTAACATTGAATATTAATTAAACTCTAGATTATTCATTCTATTGAATCAAATTAATAATTTATAAACTTTAGAATTTAAAAACTTTGAATTAAATTCGTTCATTTTTATTAAATTTTAAATTAATTGATAATTTTTTCAAAAGTATAGTGTTTTTTAACAAAAAATCAAATGAAAATATTGATAATGGACTGACCCGAAACTCTGGTCTGGCCCAAAATATAGTGTTTTCTAACTACTGCCACCCATTAAAATAGCGGGTAAAGAAAATACACAATGAAAGGGTAGAACGGATTAAGATTACAAGATTAATCATGTATATTTTCTTGACATGAAATCAAATACAACACTTCCATTCAAACATTGGAATCAAATCACACAACTTTGATTTTGTTTACTCCATGAAAGACGACAATTTTGAAACAGACCAGGGAGATTGTTAGGGGTAGGTCAAGCAAGCATTCCCCGAAAAAATAAAAGGTTTGGTTTTTAAACAACCAGGTCAATCACAACCACTCGTTATAATTTGAGGGTTTTAATTCAATCCTTTCATCTCTTAATCAATCAGATCATTTTATTCAATTCATTTATTCGACATGTGGTTTGAAAGTGAGACGCTACCTTTTACAACTCATTTTATTCTTTTTGGTGGTTGAAGGCAAAAAATGTAAATTTTATTTTAGGTTATCATAGTTGGTGGTTGACGTTTACTTGTTTGGATATTAGTTAATTTTGTTTTTTTATCTTATTTCTTGGATGACTTATTGTAAATTTTAATGGTCTTTTTTAATATGTCTTATGCTAAAAAGACTACTTTGTTGGTATTAATATATTCTATTTTTATTTGTTAAAAAAAAAGTATTCTTCCCCTTGATACATCCCATGTATAAAATATATTTTGCTATTAGAATCCATTTTAGTTGGGATCTCCCCCAACTCTATAATATTGTGCACATTCTTAGCTCAAAAAAAAAAAATTAACATTTTAAGGTGTTCGAGTCTTCAAAAGAAGGTGTTCGGTCTCATTCGGCCTAAATTAGAGAAGTACTTAGTACATTATGGACGGATATCTTTCGGATATATCAACCACTCGCCTACTTTTATTTAACCAAACACAATCCCTTGCAACAATAAACACCTTTCCAAAAATAAAACATTTAGCAATATTTCACTATCATATTCATTCACAATTGCCGAAAATGTCGTTACTATTCAATGCAACGTATATTTACTTCCACCAAAAATATTGTAGATTCTCCATTCTTATTTTTTTTTCTTACATGATGTCTTTATATATCACCTTAGGTATGATTATCTCCCATGAAAATAATCTATAAAATATTATATTTGAAACACATCATAAGCGTGAACACATCTCCAAACTAGAATTTGAACTTTGTTTATTTAGTGTGCCACAGTGTTTCAACTATCTTTTTCGTGAACCCACTTGGGTTGGTCCGATGGTATTAGCTTGGGATCTGGGAGTTTCCTTCTCCTCAAGGTCTCATGTTCGATTCTCTCTAGTGTCAATTTGGGTGGGCTAATTTAGCTTCTTCAAAATAAAAAAACTATGTTTTCGTCTTATTATAAATATTGTTTAAATGACTATTTTTTTAAAAAAGATAATAATTATATTGATAACTTATAATAGTATGTTGAAATTAAAACATTTACAATATTATTAAATTGATTAAAAATAGTACGTGGATTTGTCTTACTAAAACAATTAAGAAACACTATAAATGTATTCTGATCATGACACTAATAAGATACGTAGAGGGAGTAGTTTATTTTTGGTAGATAGATGAAATTACAAAGTTATTGTAAACTCACAAACATAAGTAAATGTGTCGGAGTTCGAACTTCCGTCATGATGGCGTAGCAATTTCAACATTTTTACTAGTTAATCAAGTACTTATCAACATACGAAGTACCTTGTCCAGTCTTAAATTAATACAATCAACATACGAGGAAGTAGCTTGACTATTTTTTTAATTGGTCCTGCTTGATGATTAAGCCATAGTACTTGTAAGTTGTATTTTTTTAAGGCTTCACTAGCCTTAAGTTGAAAGACAAAAAATTCATAAATAATTGACTCAAGAATATAAGTCCTTTAGGACAAATTTCCATCTACCATTGGAAAGGTTGCAACTTCCACATGTATTAAATTATAGCCTTTTGTCCTGACCTTGTTTTTTCCTCTATATATATATATATATATATACATGACATATTCTCAAACTTATTTGCATTACATATTCAATACATATATTTCCATCTTGATTTTGTTTTTTCAGTTGTGATTGATAAACAATATGGCTACCGATGGAAAGGTTGAGGCAGAAATTGAACTAAAGTCTAATGCAGACAATGTCTGGAGTACTATTAGAGACTATGTATATGTATTTCCTAAAGCTTTCCCAAATGATTACAAAAGCATTGAGATTCTTGAAGGTGATATTGGGAAGGATGCTGGTGCTGTCTTCAAAGTAACTTATGGTGAAGGTGTTTAGAACTTTCTTCTTTTCAAATAGGGAAAATAACATTTCTATTTCTATTATTTACTACTAATCCTATTTTTTTCTTTTTTCGGTACAATATTTATTAAACTACTTCAAAAAAAAAAGTGTGGATAAACAACTATTGATTTGTTATATTATTTTTATTTTGGCAGTAAGTAATATTTGATCAGATCAAAATTAAATATATTTTTAGGGTCGATTCGATGGTCAATATATGATATAGTGAAACAACACATGGTATAAAGTTGGATAAATTGGATATGATAGAGATATAACAAGTATTTTTCTATCATGCGTTTGATGTACATATGATAACAAACATAATAAAATTATTTTCCTTCATCATGATTTTATATAAAGGGCAAATGACTAAATAATTTTATTATCTTATTTTAATTATTTCTAATCCAGTTCGTATCCAGGATAAGAATTTTTACTATAGAAGCACGATATGATAAAATTTAAGATTAAAATATATCATATTAATTGCTAATCAAAAGCTGAATTGAGAGTTGAGACATGATATATGATATTTTATTCTATCATGTATCTCTTATCATGGTTAACATACTTGCCCTAGTGGTTTGCAATATGGTATAGTTTATACAAAATTGTCAAATAAGAGTTAGTTTGAATCCATAAACACTTATAGAAAAATAAATTAAAAGAATTTACAATAGAAAACAACAACTTTCTGTATAAGTTACATTATCTTATACGTCTCAAAATTTTAAGAAACTCTCCTATTTGGATACAAGCTAAAGCAAACTAGGATTCTGTTTGCTTTTCTTGTGCTTTCTCTCTACAATATATAGAACCTCCTCTTGCATTTTTAACTATTCTCTTGTGGTTATTTTCAGGATTACCACTTGTGAAGACAATCACAAAGAGGGTCGATGTTTTTGATGATTCACAGAGGACAGTAACCTATAGTGTGATTGATGGAGACCCCCTCAAGTACTTCAAGAAATTGAAAGGACACCTTAGTGTAACACCCAAAGGTGGTGGAAGCATAGTGAAATGGTCCTCTGAGTATGAAAAAGATAGCCAAGGGGTTCTTGAGCCAGAATTCATTAAGGAATTTGTTGTAAAGTTCATTCTTAAGATTGATGACTATATTCTAAATGCATGAAGTTGCATGCATGATGAAGGGCAGTAATGCAGTACTTGAATTGCTTATAAAAAAAATGTAGGGCTTGAATTATGAATAGAGAAATAAGGTGATATGTATTGTATAAATTCCCATTTGATATAAAGGGGGTGGTATAAGTATATAAGTACATAGGAAATGGTCATATTATATTCTTCGTTTGTTCACTTAATAAACTGTTTAATTTCCCTAAAATAAAATTGTTGAATATTAGGCTTGTATTTGGGAGTTAAGACCCTCTTCTTTTTCCATTTGAAGAGATAAAGACACATAAAAAATTTAAAAAATGATTAATGATAGTGAGACTCACTCAATAGTAGAATCCACAACCTTTTTTTTGTGTGTATCTCTTTTTAAATGCATTCTCCATTTATTTTTATAAATGTGGATGTAAGAATTTCAAGAGTTTTTAGTGGTATACCCCACACCTATTTATCCTACTACCCCTCCCCACAATTTTATGATATATCCAAAGTATCCTTCACTGCTTCTTCAAACACATTCTACATCCCCACATTCTTTAGCCTTTGTTTAGGAATTAGAAAGAATGTAGAGCTCTCGGATGAGAGGATTTTGGGGGTTTAATCTTTTCATAATACAAAATTCTCTTAATTTGGGGGAACTAAAAATATTTGTATTGGAGGAGGAGTTTGGGTAAGTTTTCTAAATTCAATCTATATTGTTATAGTACATTCAAAGAAAAAAATACAATAATCATAAATATTACTTTATCATTCACTACAAAAACACTCCCTAAAAAAATTTAAAAAATTCTTTATTTTATCCTCTAATCTCATCCTTCCAAAAGCCTATCCTCCATTCCCTCCAAACTCCCAAATGGAGCCTTAAATTTTAGTTTATACACATTTTGTCCTAAATTATAAGTCATTTATGCCAATGTTGTATGGTAAAAGGAAATTATAAGCAACTATCCAAAATTATCCTTCATCAATGACATAGGGAAGATAAACATGAGTTATGATGGATTTCACTTATAGTCCGTTTGGTTCAACGGATGTGAAGAGAGGAAAATATTTTAATTTAATACTAGTTAGTGTGTATCCACATGTACCACATGAGGAATATTTTTATGATTAAAAATAAAATACATTATTTTCATATTTTAAATTTGAGGTCAGGTTTTGGGATTATAAACAAAATTATGAAAACTAATTTCAATTAAGAGTATTATATACCTTAGAGACAAAAAAGAAAGGCAAATATTAGCATGTGCCTTAAGGGATATATATTAAGGAATTATATATAAAAAATATTGTCATATGCATTTAATTTCTTAAAAGTATGAAAAATGTTTTCTTAAAGATTTTTTTTTTAAATTCTGTTACTTGTATTCTTAGCGTATGCAAGAACCAAAAAAAAATAATTGAAGTTATTATAGCTAAACTCAATTATAAAATTTGATAGAAAGTTTAATGAGACAATCTCACTACCTATCCCAACTTTTTTCTACTTCATTCTTCTTTTTAAACCGTCCATACATGAAAATTAAAAAAGAAAAGAAGGAGAAATGACATTAAAGTGGATGCAAAAACAACACAAAAGACCACATGCAATTACTAACATGTCCACCCTACCTAAAGACCTCATCTTAGAACATGCAACAAAATCACCGATCAAAGCAAAGGATTACAAGGAGAAAATATATTAACCTCAAATTAGAACCTTGAGCAACATGTCTTATAAGAGATGCTCCTTTTCATACAGCTCCAATAGAAATTGACAAAATGAATATACATCAGATTCTTACATATTCTACTCAGATAAACATGTTTACCACATGCTAGCTCAGAAGTGATTGCATCAACATTGTTTTTAGTAAGTAACCAATTTTATTAAGCACTAAATGAGAGCATAAGTGGGGCTCCCAGCAGGCAAAAATTAGCACAATAAATTCAAAAATGAGCATAAGTGAGCTTTTGAAGAGCATAATCTCCAATTTCCACATCTATTCAGTTTCTGCACAATGTATAATAGGAACATTTTAATCAACTCTAAAAATTCCCACTTTTCACCTCCTCCATCTTAAAAGTTCAATGGTTTCTCAACCATCTTATTAATCACTTCCAATTAAGGCTAGCAAATCATTTTTTCATAGCCTCATGAGGAAGAACAACATTAGATTATGTCTGTCTTGTATTGAACACACCACCGTAACAGTACAAAACTGTATAAGAACATTAACAGATAGAACTTTCTAGTATAGTGTAAAACGATTCCGCTAAGTCAAATCCAATTAAGTTACCTTGATTTCGTCTTTTATAGTTTTTTGTCGAAAGCTTCCGGCAGTTATGCAGGTAATAATTCCATGATCTATTCTAGTTTTGAATAGAATAGCTAGATCAAAATGAGACAAAGTATAAAAGAATTGTAACATGATTAAAACTCAAAATAGAAAAATCGATTAAAAAAAAATACAAATTCCATGCCTTTCGTTCTTCCAACACCAATATTGGTTGAAAACAGATGCAGAAAAATGAAATATTGCAGACCAGCCCCTCCACGGATCAACTACTGCCTGAACAGACCTAAACCGAGACAAGCATTTGGATTCAAACACCATTGGATTCAAACACAATAATTTTACTTCCTCAACCATCTTTTCAATGCATATTTCCTTGTTTTGGAATATTTTATCGTTTCTTTCCTTCCAAATGCTCCATACGCAGGCGAGCTACATCACTCTAACTCTCTTTGAATAGGATCTACCGCTATCAATCAAACCACAAACTGATCTAGCTAAGCCAAACAATCCTTGTGCAAAGCAGAATGGATTCCAAACCAATTGCAGGTTTTGTACCAAACTTTAGCGAATACCGGACACTAAAAAAATAAGTGACTAACCGATTCTTCTCCTCCACAATTTCCCACACCTTGCAGCATCCCCTGATTAATCACTCCTCTTCTATAGAAATTATCTTTTGTAGCAATCTTATTGTGAAACAATCTCCACACCAATATCGATATCTTTGAAGGAATTGCTCTATGCCAACGGCGGGTTAGATACACTTGATGCTCCAGATAATAAAACCTTGTAAGCTTCTTTTGCTGTGTAACCTTCTAATCATGTTTTAGCAACATACACTGATTTTACTCTAATGCTAGTTATCAACGGTTAGTTTTATTAAAGTCCTGGAGGAACCTATCTTGCACAACTTCCTAGTTTCTGCAATTTATAATTTTTTAGCTCTTGGAATTTGGGCCTTAAACAACTCATCACGTCCAACACTTTATAATGTGGTGGCTCACCGGCAAAACCCCGTTACACTTAAAACTAAACACTTATAGAGCATGAAAATATGGATGATAACATATTTGGGACAAGATTGACTTGTTGATAAGGACTTCTTTGACCAAGTATTTAGTTGATTAATTTGGTATATGCACGATTAATAAAAATGCCAACAGTTTGAGATCAGCCTTCTACATTTGTAGGGACTAGACAGACAATATTAATAATAAAACCTTGAAAATTTAAAGCCACATTAACTTCCTCTACATTACAAATCACTTTATATGTCTATCTATAATAACAATCTGAATCTCAGTAAAAAAAACTACCAATCTAAACCTCTACAGGTAAAGTTACTTCAATGCTGTCATATGCCAAGGAAGTCAAATATTCAATGTCTTAGTTGAAAGTTGAAACAATTGAAAAGTTACCTAAAGTCTTACTCCCATTGCCACAGTATTAAAACAGAATTGAAGAAATTCACCCGGCAATCTAAATGCATATGTATGGACATAATTTGTTTGGTTAAAAGTATAGAACCATTTGAAGCAATGAAGGTATCAGAACTTAAACAAAGTGCAGTTGACCATAATCCTAGTAGCATTGGTTGAATAAACCAAAACTATGAGTTGTCAAAAAGATCCGAAACATTACATGAAAAAAGTTTGCTTCTACCAAAGTTTCCTAAAAAAGAACCGAAACATTCACACAAAACTAAGTTGCTTGCTTCTGCCAAAGTTTGTTCAAAAGAACCTAACCATTACACATAAAGTTTGTCTATGCCAAAGTTACTAGGAATGATCAAATTAAACCTTGCATATCTTCGATGTTTTTCTTTGTGAAGATTCTGCATAAAGAAAAAGCAACATATAAGTCACAGATTGAAAACTTTCGCCTTGATAATCTACAGATTTCAAGTGCTAACTAAATCCACACAAAAATGTAGAATGTAACAGAAAGAGTTTCCTATACTTCATTTGCATCAGTAGTAAGTATTGAATTTATGGAGATTCATTATGGGAATGTAAAGGATAAGAAGCATAATATAAACTTGTCACACAAATTAAAAGATGAACGAATGCACCAAGACATTTAAATCCAAAGATACTCTGCAGAGTTATAAGCACTTTATAACTATGTTGTAAATTGTATTCTTTACAATTTCCGTTTCAAACTTACGCTTGGATCCAAACATACAGTTAGTTACAGTTTATCAGGCATATACCGAACATATACACATGATCAAGTGCTTGTTTAGTAACATATCAGAAACATTTTTCTTGTGTTCCTAACGATTTCCAACGGCAATAATTTCAAAGCTACAAATTGTCAAAGTGAAGGAACGCACATAGTGGTGGACAATTGCAACGCGGAAACAAAAATAGACTAATTTTATGGTACACTAAAGTTACTGACTTGCCTAGTACGAACGTATATTCTACTAAAATATATGATATTCCTTAAGAAGAGCAAGCCACAGTTATATGATATAGACTTATGGAGCACTAAAAATCAGTTCCATATGTTATAGAAAAAAAGTAATCAGAATTAATTGGTAAAAGCTTTAACAGAAAAAGAAGTTAACTATTTATACCTTCAAGTGGACAGGTGTTCGTTCTCTTTTTTTGAAAGAAAACGATCACTCTCCCTATAAAATAACACATGCATTACTAATTCATGTCACTAATCGTCTCCATTAACCCTCTTTTACCTATGTTAACCATAGATCAAACTCACAAAAAATTAGCACAAAACAAAAACTCATGTTACTTTTTTATAAGCCGGTTTTATGTTGTACATCTGTGTTGTTCGCCTCAATACAACCGACAAAGATTGCCAAGTATTTTCATATCTCTTCCACAAAAAACAGTATTTCCGTATTATTTTATTACTTTCACAAAAAACAGTATTTTCATATTATTTTATTATTGTATTAATCTACTCTTCCTTAGCCTTTGATCAATTGTAACAAACATGAGCAAAAAATAATGGTAAAGATTTGGCTTTTATCGCAATCATAGTAATGTTTCTTTTACATAACATGTCATTTATAGATTTACGTTATGATGTTACTAATTACCATTAGAATAAACAATAAATGATCATTATTTTATCTTAATTTTATATGCAGACAAACTAAAATATGTCGAGTTCAAAAATAATTTTGTTATATGTCTTGACAATATTTTGTTTATAAGTCAATATATCAATAATTTTCATTAATATTTTAAAATTTAAAAATTTTAATCAAAATTATACAAACAAACATAATAAAATAATCACATGCGTTAACGCAGTAGAAAGAGCGGACAGACGGGCACGATAGTGCCCGTCTTTCCGCTAGTAAAAACATAAAAAAAATGTACATCGGTATTTAAAAATAAAAAATAAATATCAATGAAGTAACATATATCAAATTAAAATAAATATTATTCAAAAATAAAAAATATTCAAAACACATGTGAGAGCGACAAAAATATTGAATATAAAAAAAATATTGAAATAAAATATGTTAAAATTAAATTATACTTCAAAAAAATATTATTTAATCAGATAATGAAGTAACATATTTATTGAAAAATATCAATGTAATGTATATTGTTTGTTGAGAGAGAGATATATGTTAAATAGAAAGAAGGAAATCTGTAACGCCCGTATTAAAAGTGTCTAGAATACTTAATACGTTCGTTAAACTGATACTGGATACATTAATCATACAATACAGAAACGACATAAATCGGGATTCAGATACAAGAGTCATATATTACATTATTTAAGCATGTTCAGTCTAATGAAACGAGTACAGTAAGTCTCATCACGATACATATAGCTACAATAACATAATAAAGCTAGACAACACAAGCTTGGA
>Ga0228710_1000182_pt1 | contig 62821 bp, 25 predicted proteins | sample MedpolnodulmetaG_FD_177995 | JGI IMG/M metagenome (GOLD analysis project Ga0228710, IMG submission 177995) | Root nodule microbial communities from Medicago polymorpha collected in Santa Monica, California, United States - pink nodules | ecosystem: Host-associated > Plants > Roots > Nodule... | reverse complement strand
GTGTAATAATTCATCATTTAATTACAACATCATATAATCATCATGTTAATTCAACATATGCATTCATATAGTAATATACTCATATAATAATCATCAACATATATACATACCTTCATATAATAATTCATCGACATATATATTCATGTAGCAATTCATCAATCAAGGTCATTCATGACAAACAAAGTTAGACTCATCACAACATAGGGTAAATACTCTTAAACACCATAATTAAACTCATAGTACACAAGTTTTGAAGTTTGGAGACAATCCACAAGTTTTGGGTTGACTTAGAAATAGTTATGCGGGATTTTCATAAAATTTCACTAAGACCTCCTTGGAGTATTTTCATCATAACTCAAAAACAAAAACTCATTTTCATGTCAAACCAAAGCCATTGGAAAGCTAACAAAATTATCTAAAACTTTCATGTTTACACTAAAGGCCAATTCAAAACAGAAAGGTGTGAAAAAGACGAAAGAACATGAAAAAAGGTATGATGTTACAAGGTTACTCGCCGTGGCGAGTTGGAGGCGAGCAAATACTGCTCTCTGTCGAAAAGTGCTATTTTTAACTCCAAAAACCCAATTTTCATCAACCTTAATCCCAAAACTGATTGGAAACACAACCTATGATCATTCTATAGTCTGAACATCAATTATCTATGAATTCTACATACTTTCTACACTCTTAACAACCAATTCTACAGGTTCTATCATCAATTATCCGATTCTTAACCCTAATTCTCATGCACAACAACAAAACTACATGCTAAATTCAATTTCAGAATTATATAACCTAAGATTAGAGAATATTAGTCCCACCCTTACCTTAGATTGGTGATTGCAAGACTCTACAAGTTCTCTCTTCTCTTGGTTCTCCTCTTCTCTAGGTTCTCCTCTTCTCTTGGTTCTCCTCTTTTCTCCAAAAGCTTCTAAACCTAATTTGTGTCTGGCTCTTAGCTTTTATATCTCACACCCTCAACATATTTTCCAACTAAATCCACGTATTTTCTAACTACACCCACACATATTTTCTAACTAAATCCAAACCAGCCCCTCAAATATATTTATTCTAAATATCCAACATATTCTACTAAAAAAAAAATATAATATAAAGCCACTTAATAAAATATTAAAACACCACAATATGTCATAAATCAACATAAATCACATAAGTCATATAAAAGACTCTAAACTCAACCAAAAATAATTAAATAATAAATTGGGGTGTTACATGCTACCCCGGTGTTGTTAAATAACAGCTATAACAGTGCTATATTGCTATAGTGTAGCAGAATTTGGATTATTGTTCGGTTGTACGCTATAATGTAACTGAAATTATATGTTTCTTAGATTATTGATGTCAGCCTTTGAAACCTTCTTAAGATTTTCCTGACATGGTGAAATAAACTAAAATGTTGATTGATATGTGTACATAGTGGGTATAATGAGAAATGTTAAGACCATAGTTCATGGTTCATGTCAATAACATTTTATAATAATTGTAAACATTTATGCAATATTTGCTAACATGGATATCAATGTATCCATCCCACAAACTCCAAATAATTGCCAACCAGATGAGAAATTTTGAGGATTTGCAAAACTTCTTGCCTCTTCTCTCATGCACTTATCTCATTCATATCTTTGAAAACTTTTAGATATTGATTGGGATTAGTGATTTCTTGAGAGTTTCTTAAATTAGGTAAAAAAAAAATTGTACGCTAAAGTGAAATTTTCTAGGGTTTTGTAATTAGGGGTATCTAAAAGTTAAAGGAAAGGTTGTATGACTTTTTACCTTCAATAAGGAATTTGGGGGTTTTTTCACTTAATGTTCATACAAGTATCATAAAACGGTGATAATCAAAGGGAATTGATTGTTTAAGATTGGAAGTTCTCAAGATCAACATCTTAGTGAAATCTTGGGTAATTTTATGTGACCAACATTTTGTTTGTTCAAGAAGGTTAAACCAAAGCACTTGAAAGTTTAAGGATCCAAAGGTGAATCGCTTCAGCTCAAAAAATTATACAATTGGTTATAAGATTTCATCAAATAGTTAACATTTAAATTGAAGAAACTCAAATGACATTTCCGTTGAGAGTGGATTAGCCTACTAACAAGGACGATGTTGATGAACCACTATAAATCTTTGTGTTCTTCATCTAAAATCTTAACTACTTTAATTTTCTTAATCAATTGATTCAATTTAGGTTTATGGAAATTGTTTTTCAAAAACTCAATTTTCTCATAGATTTGATAGAAACCATTTGAGTGTTGAATCCAACAAAGATTCAACCATTCTCACAGGGGTTCTTAGACTCTAAGTCACAAATTATTAAATTGAATTAGTTTTGTATTTGTTGTTTAATTTCCTCCACTTTAATTGATTAAGTTTGGTAATTAGGATTTATTAAATTAGCTAATGAAATTATGTTGTATTAATCATTCTTAACTTGAAATTCAAATAATTTGTTGATTATATCAATCAAACAAATTAATTTCCATATAGAAACTATCTTTAATATAACTTTGTGTTTTGAAAGCAGTTTTTTTCCAAAACTCTGAATTTTTAACCGGGGTATCTATTCACCCCTCCTCTAGATACATACTTGGCCTATATTACATTCCAATGGTAATGTTTGAGACAATGACATGATCAATTTGAGTTTGACAAAAATAAGATAAAACAAATATGTATGCCTCAAAACTCAAATTGTATATTTTTTTCACGTGCTAATCATGTCACCATCTCGAACATAATGATAAAGATGACCATAAGCTTTTGATTTTGGAGAGTAATATATGTTGATTTTTGTATATTATACAATTTTTAGATATTGGTTTACAATATTGCACTTAACAAAATAATCTTTTGCAAAAGTTGTCACTAAAGACATAAACAACCTAAAAGTTAATTTTCAAAATATAACACAAAAAAAAATGTATACTTTAGGATGTTTACTTTTAGTATGTTTATGTCAACTATCAACCTACACTTTGTAGTCCTACAAGATTCCACCTTTACCTCTTCGAACCTCAGAACAACTTTTGCCTTCTTAAAGAACTTGCCTCCAAATACACTGAGCCTTTTAAGTAGTTCCATAACTTATCACCATAACCTCTTCAACCTTTGGATTGATCAATTTATGTCCTTCTGGAGATCTTCTTGCCTTCAATCACCCTTGGTCATTTAGGAATCCCACAAGTTGTTCCATACCTTCTTCAACCCCTGAAATGTGCTTCTCTGTCCTCTTCAAGATTTTTCTGCTCTCAACTATAGCTTAACACACAAGAACTCCTTAGTTGTATCATTCTTGTGCCACCATTTGCCTCCACCTAGTCCACTAGTGGAAGGATCCACCTCAGGACGAGTTTTCTCCACCTCAACTTTTAAATCCGTACATCCACTAATTGTGTATGTGGGTCATAAAATCCTCAGACTAAGTCAAGACTAAGTGGTACTGGACAATGATGCACAAAAGCCACATTTCATGTCTATAGCACCATTAACCGCAAAGAGTGGTGAAGGAAGACACAAGTTCATGTTGGAGCTGCTCACCAAAGATTGTGTCAACGAATCATGCCATGGCGGAGTAAAGTCATATACGAATGTCGGCCGCTACGATCCTCTCAAAAAGGGAAACTCACGCACTACCGATGAAATTAGTTCAGTAGAGGTTTAACACTATAGGCTACGTTGTTTGACTAATAGACATAGTTTTTCTCTATAAATATAATTCTCAATTTGTAGAATGTAATTAACACATCCAATAAAAAAACAAGCTTATTTCATATTTTTTATATGTTTTATCAATCTACGTTTATCTATTTTTTTTTATACATTTCTTAATTTAAATAAAACAAAATAAAAAAAATTGAACATAATGCTCTACTCGAGAAGTTAGAGAAAACACAATTAAGGGACAAATTTTCTCCCTCAACATTAATCGCTTGAAGAAAAGAAAATCATAGTTAAAAACACCAACTAAACCTCAACGAAATTAATTATGCAACTTGTTGCCTATTTGCCTTTCATTCATCCCACAAACTCCAATTTAATTATGCTATATGAGCATTTTAACTTGTTTTAATTTTCATATACAATGCAATCAGATATGTACAATCTAGATTTTATTGTCAATTGTTTTTAAATATAGTGAGAAAATGTAAGGCTTAAATGCACATTTGGTCGTCCTATTTTAACTTAGGATGTGTTTGTTTCAAAGATTAAATCTACAATCCTGAGAATAACATTCCCTGAAACATTATTCCTAGGAATCTTAATCTTATTAAAGTGTTTGCTAATTAATTCAGTTTTAAAGGAATATTTTTAAATATATTTAATTTATAATTTAAAACAAGAAATAAAAGAGTTAAAATAGTGTGAGAGTGAGAAGTTATGAGTGGCTACCTCTTATTCCCATGAGAAAAAAAGATTCCCCTACTTAAACATGGGAATAACAAGTGGAAAAGCCATGTGTAAATTTTATTCCCAAAAATAAAATGTACCTAGGCATAATTTATGAAAACTTGAAACAAACATGGAAACCAAGGATTCCCAATGTCACATTCCTGGAATAAATTTGCAATGCACGAAACAAACACCCCTCCATCAAAATTCTAGTCCCCCTATTTCTAAAACCACCATTTTGGTCCCCGTATTTTACATTTTTTTGGGTATTTTTCGCCTCCATCAATTTTAGTGATTTCTCACTCTCATTAATGATGTGACACTGACATGGCATGTGTGTGTTGGCTTATTCATTTTCCATGTGATTAATTGAAATAATTAATTGTATACACAATAAAAACTAATTGATTAATCATTTTTAGATATTAGGGTTCATGGTTCCGCCAATCTAGTTCTCATCCTTTTTATAATTTAATTTATTTTTTTAATAATTAATCAATTAGGTTTTCTTTAAGGAAAATCAATTACGTTTTATTATATATAAAATTAATTATTGACATGAAAAATGAATAAGCCAACGCACACATACCATGTCACTTCCACATCATTAATGAGAGTGAGAAATAACTAAAATTGATGGGGATAAAAAAAACCTCAAAAAATACAATATAGGGGGACTAAAATGATGGTTTTAGAAATATGAGAACTAGAATTTTGATTAAGTTAAAATAGGGGACCAAAGATGTATTTAAGCCAAAATATAATTATTTTTTATTTAATGATCTTTATAAAATCGTTTAGGCAATCTAACAAGGTAAAGAAGCAAAAAAATCACCAATGCAACCATGAATGCAATAACACCATAAGTAAGATTAATCTTATGTTGAGAAGATCGGTCATATGATAAGATTTGTGTTATTTTTCTATTGACAGACTAAACATTTTTATCATATTATTTTACAGATTTTGGAATTAAATAATTTTCAAAAGGGTGCAATAATTTTTCAATGTTAAGTTTTATTGAACCGAACACGCTAAATGTTGGAGATCAACAGTGGAGTATAATTTAAATTTGTCAGAAGGATGAGTTTCACATTACTAGGTACTCGTGTGTATGGATTCAAACATTTAAGTCTTTTTTATTTTCATACACAATGCAATGCAACCAGTTATGCTGCCATCTTCATTTTAATAAAGTGATGATGATGCAAAAAGAATCATTGATGCAACCATAAATGCGAGAATAACATAAGTAAAACTAGGTATATAACCCTTACATTGAAAGAGTTTTATTAAAATGCACTTTTTATAATATTATTTTTGGTACAATCCACTTATTACATGATTTTGTTAATTTTTGAGGACTATTAAACATCCTGAATATTATTTATTTAGTAAATAGGAGAATTTTCTAAAAGTAACTTGTACAATGGCATGTCATACTTCAAAAATTATGTAGATTTCACTTAACCCTTAAAAAAATGTGTATTTGATTTAAATAATAAAAAATTTAACAATTTTTATACAATTGATTAACAAAATGCATCTTAATTTATACGATCCACACTATTATAAATTTTTATTAATTACACTCAACTTTTTCCAAAGAAAAATACTAATTTATTTTATTTTAATTGAATTTGTCATGTTTTAAATAGATAAATTTCAAAAAAAATCAAATTTATAGTGTGGGAAAGCAGAAAGCTACAAAAATAAAAGTGTAGAATTTTATCTTTCCTTATAATCCAAAAAATACTTATCTTATTCGTGTGGAAAGTCAATTAAATAACTCAAAAAAAGAGAATCTCCTAAATCTTCTAAACCACCTGATCCATATTTTTTTTTTTGTTTCACAATAAGTGTAAAGTAACTAAAATGTAAATGCAAATATAGGACACCAATATTCAACTTTATATAAAAACAAACAAAAACTATGTAACATGTAAGTAGTAACTAAAATGAATAGGCCAACGCACACATACCATGTCACTTCCACATCATTAATGAGAGTGAGAAATAACTAAAATTGATGGGGACTAAAAAAAAACCCAAAAATGTAAAATAGAGGGACTATAATGGTGGTTGTAGAAATATGAGAACTAGAATTTCGATTGAGTTAAAATAGGAGTACCAAAATTACATTTAAGTCAAAATGTAATTATTTTTATATTTAATGATCTTTATAAAACCATTTAGGAAATCTAACAAGGTAAAGAAGCAAAAAGAATCATCAATGCAACCATGAATACAATAACACCATAAGTAAGATTAATCTTATGTTAAGAAGATTGATCATATGATAAAATTTGTGTTATTTTTCTGTTGATTGATTAAACATTTTTATCATATTATTTTACAGAGTTTTGTAATTAAATAATTTTCAAAAGGGTGCAGTATTTTTTTCAATGTTAAGTTTTATTGAACTGAACATGCTAAATGTTGGAGATCAACAGTGAAATATAATTTAAATTTACCACAAGGATGAGTTTCGCATTACCAGGTACTCGTGTTTATGGATACAAACATTTTAAGTCATTTTTATTTTCATACACAATGCAACCAGTTATGCTGCCATCTTCATTTTAATAAAGTGATGATGATGCAAAAAAATCATTGATGCAACCATGAATGCGAGAGTACCATAAGTAAAACTAGGTATATAACCCGTGCATTGAAAGAGTTTTACTAAAATGCATTTTTTATAATATTATTTTTGGTACAATCTACTTATTACATGATTTTGTTAATTTCTGGGGACTATTAAACATCCTGAATATTATTTATTTAGTAAATAGGAGAATTTTTCTAAAAGTAACTTGTACAATGGCATGTCTTACTTCAAAAATTATGTAGATTTCACTTAACCCTTCAAAACAAAATGTAGATTTGATTTAAATAATAAAAAATTTAACAATTTTTATACAATTGATTAAAAAAATGCATCTTAATTTAGACGTTCAACACTATTATAAATTTTTATTAATTACACTCAACTTTTTCAAAAAAATATATATTTTATTTTAATTGAATTTGTCATGTTTTAAATAGATAAATTTCAAAAAATCAAATTTATTGTGTGAAGAATGATTCTTTATGCTCGTGGGAAAGCAAAAAGCTACAAAAAAAGTGTAGAACTTTATCTTTCCTTGTAACCTAAAAAATACCTATCTTATCTATGTAGAAAGAAATACCTATCTTATCTGTGTAGAAAGTCAATTAAATGACTCAAAAGACAATCTCGTAAATCTTCCAAACAACTTGATCCATAATTTTTTTTGTTTCACAATAAGCGTAAAGTAACTAAAATGTAAATGCAAATATAGGACACCAATATTCAAGTTTATATAAAAACAAACAAAAACTATGTAACATGTAAAATACAACTCATTAATAATTATTACTCAACCATCATATCAATTACACGACGATATACATATATGATGAACCTTGGCTAACATGCATACACACAACACCACACAAATAAAATAAGGTCTTGCTAACCAATACCCTAAGGGTAATGGTTAAAGAATCTATTAGTGGAAATTTTGTCTTGAAAATGTAAGTTTTTACTTTGTTTTAGTAAATAATTACACAACTTTTGTTGCAAAGTTATTTATTTTAGTACTTTAACCAATGCCTCAAAGGCACTGGTTATCATTCTCCATAAAATAATTAGGTGCTTATTGTATATTAATTATGAAACGAGTGATGTATACTGTCGGAATCCGTTTAAACACTCAAACGAGGTGTTGCATTGTGGATAGTCTAACTTGTCAATAAAATACAACTCGTTAATAATCATTACTCAACCATCATATCAAATACATGATGATATACATATGCGATGAGCATTAGCTAACAGACACACGCATACACACAAATAAACTCAAAATATGATTTATAGTTTCAAATTTTTACTATTTTTATGTTTTTTTTCCGTTAATATTCATTACTTTTATCTTAAACTTTTGAAAGTTTCAAACATTCATGTCTAATTTCATTTTATGTTTTTTTAAGGAAATTCATTTTAATATGTTACAAAACTCTAATTTCTTATGAAAGAAACTTTTATAAAATTCAAAAAATTTAAATCAAGAAGGGGTGCATATGTAAAATCACAAGAGTCTTTCTCTCTTTAAAACCGAAACACTTACTTACATTAGAAAGAACAAGAATCTAAAAAAACCAAACAAACAAAAAAAACGAAACTTTTCCCCAAATTGAACAAAAACACAAAACCCTAACCAAAAAAATTCAAATTTTTTGCTTCAAATCAGAAAAATCTCGTCACAAAAATCCCCAATTTTTCTTCAATTCAATGGACGACATGGAAGACGATTCAAGATACCCACCAAAAGGGTATCCTTTACGACGCAAAAACCCTAATCTTCGTCAGAAACACCCAATTCGTAACTTACAATATCAACGCTACAACGATCGCGAAGAAGATTTCGAAGACGATGAACCCGAAGAATTCGATGATTATAACATAGATGAAGACGGAATTGGAAATGGGTATGTTGGAAATTTTGAAGAAAATGATGGGTTTGTTAGAAAAAAGAGAAAAATGCGAAGTGGCGGTTTTGGTGGTGGTTCTGTGTCGAATTATGAATTGTTGCCACGGGGCAGTGGTAAATTTTCGAACTTTAATCGAGGTGGTAGTTCTAGTTCTGTCCATTCCTCTGGGTCGGAGGAATGGACAGAACACGCGACGTTTGTGTTGTTAGAGATATGGGGTGAGAAGTTTCTTCAAATTGGGAGGAATAGTTTGAGATCAGAGGAATGGCATGAAGTTGCTGAGAAAGTTTCTGAGGAGTTGAAAGTTGAAAGGAATGTGGCACAGTGTAGGAGTGTATTGGATAAGGTGAAGAGGAGATATAAGAAAGAGAAGAGTAGAATGGATGAAATGGGTTTGGGTTTAAGTTCTTGTAAATGGCCATTTTTCAAGAAGATGGATATGTTGATGTCGTCGAGTGCGAGACAAGAGTATGGACTTGCTTGTGGGGTTGATTCGGGGGAGTATGTGTTTATGAATACGAGGGTTTATTTGAATAGGTCGAATGGTTTTGATGAGATGAGGGATAGTCCTGGTGAGTCTGAGAGTTCTGAGGATGATGATGATGAGGATGAGGATTTTGATGGTGATGAGGATGAGGTCGATAGGGAAGAGGAGGAGGCTTCGTATAGGATTTTGGCTGATTCGATTCAGAAATTTGGGAATATATATGAGAAGATTGAGAATACTAAAAGGCAACAGATGATGGAGTTGGAGAAGGTGAGGTTGGATTTTAATAGGGAATTGGAGTTGCAGAAGAAGCAGATTTTGGATAGGGCTCAGGCTGAAATATCGAAAATACAGGAAGCAGTAGATGATGGTGATGGTGATGATGAGGACACAGACACTTCTGCTGATAATCTCAGTGAATAATGTAGGTAGGTGTGTTTGTTGGTTACTGTTTCATTAAGTATTAAGTTTTGTTGTAATTGCATGTTGTATTTCTTGTGATTTGATTATACGATGCAGATATTTATTTATCCAAATTTGTTTAGTGCTACAATGTTATTTAGAATATGAATCAAAGACTATTATTGAATTTTGAATTTCTCCTTTGACTTCGAGCATGTATCTGTATGTTAACTAGAAAAAGAGTATTACCACATGTGTGAGTATTTCTGGATGAAGAGCTTCTTGGAACTTATCTTGGATTGAGTTAATTTCTCAAGGTGTTCAATATACATGTTTTTTTGTGTGTTTTGTACCGGATAAGATCAATTCCCAATGAAGGGTTGATTATAGGATTCACTTCATATTGTTTGAGTTTAATTTAAGCAGCCTTGGCTTGAATTTGATTTGATTATTGTTCTCGAGACTATTTCTAGTTTTGACGATTCATAGTCCTCTCTATCTTGTCCACGCTTTCCTTATCAATGGGGTAGATGGTTTCCTAATAGACTTATCTTGGTTAAACTTTTCATATGGCACGAATTGTCGGATCACTTGGTGAAATGAATTTGGAAACCTCGCTTGTATAAAAACATAAAGATAAGAAATAATTTTTGAACTTTTGAGTGTAGTACAGACTTAAGGAATGCACAATAAATCGACTTTTCATGCTTATCCCGGTATCTGGATTGAAGCAGGACAAAACTCAGTATTAGCAAATCTCAAACGAAGACAGTGATCATATGTATTAGATTTTTCTGACTAAATATGTTAATGGAAGAACATTAGGCATCAACACATATAATTTGCTTCAAACTTTGCTCTAATGAAAAGAAAGCTATTGAAATAGGTGTGGGGTCTAGAGGGTAGATGCATGCAGCCTTAACCTTGGAAGTGGGGAGGCTGTTTCTTAGATTTGAATATGTGATCTCTAGGTCACAAGGCAACAACCTTACTACACAGAGGCTCTCCCTCTAAAGGAAGTGTTGTAACATTGTGAGATGGTTCAATATTCACAATTTACGATGTCAAATAACCTTGAGTGGGTGAGGCTATTTTTTCCTCCAAAACATGTCTAGAGACCAAGATTGTGATTATCTATCACTAGAAGCTGGATAATATGATCTAACTTACACCGATGATGTGTTAATTATTCTTCTGAAAGGTGAAACACAACAAATGGTGTTCAGAGAGCACAATTACTGTAACCTTCTTACTCGTCTTACCTCAGTTGTTTGGTTTTACAAAGTTAGAAAAACAAAATCTAGTTTGTGAAGTATTCTTTACACAAATTGATTGGCCTTTTATGCATTAGCGACATTTTGCTTTTATGCTTTCACTGACACAACTCTTCCTTCTTTTCATCCCGGAATTGCAATTCATGAGTAAAGAAATACTCTGTATTTGTAATTTTATCATGGTCATCATATTTGCGAGCCAACTTATAGACTCGGCCAAGTTTACAAGTCCAGCTACCCAAAATGAGTTTACTCACAAACAAAATTGCTTTCTAATGTGGGCAGACTCGGGATAAACTCACTATTCTGTTGCGAGTTCCTGAGTTCGATTTTTTTTTTTGAAAAAGCCTGAAACGCAGTGCTGCATCACCAATTCTTGAATTCTAAGGGCTGTGAATCATTTTATCTTCTCTGGTCTCTATGTACATCTCTTCCATCTTTGTGACGCTGTTACTGTGTGTCATCTTCAGCGTTAGTCTCCGACGAGTTGAACTGTATGTTGCGCTGTATTTCTCTGATCTTCTGTTGTATTCGCATGTCAGGTTTGTGTACCTCTCCACTTTGTTTTTGTCTGGTTTGCGATGCTCTGTTCAGTCTGTTGTGTTCCTCTTTTCTGTTTTGCTCTGTTGTGCGATGCTATTGTTTTGCTCTTCATTTTTTCGTGCTCTGTTTGGCTCTTTGTTTCATTCTGATTAGTTGCACTTTGTAAATGCTGTAGTTGAGCGAAAATATTGCTTCCTAAGTTAGGGTGGCTAGTAGAATCTTCGGTATTTACAGACCAAAGACTTGTTGTAGTGTATCCAGTGATTAAAAAATGCAAGTCCTTGATTACTTCAGATGCATTAGCTGTTACAAATTCATGGGTAGGTTCTGATGCATGCAGCTATATAGGATTCTACTGTGATAACCCACCAGATAACAACTCTGCTATTGCTTTAAGCTCAATTGATTTCCATGGTTTCCAACTAAGTGCTCCTACCCTTAATGGTTTTATTGATAAACTTCCTTATATTGCTTTTTTCCATGCAAATTCCAACAATTTCATTGGCACAATCACATCTCAAATTACTAAACTTCCTTATATTTATGAGTTTGATTTAAGCAACAACAATTTTTTAGGTCCTTTTCCAATTGTTCTTTTAGGCATGAACACTTAAACATTCTTTGATATAAATGATTAATTTTAGAAATGGTCCTTTTTTGCTTTATGTAGTATAGAAAGGAATTAGGACTTTATCTTTATTAAGGAGTTTGTTGATTGATGTTCTATTATATGTGTCATTTACAGGGGTTTTTATTAAGTCTTTTTTTTTTATTTTTTTTTTTTATCATTTATGGACTCTTACAAGTTCATGAGTTGAGTCTACGGACCCTTCATGAGTCTACATAAACTCTCGAGTTTGACAACCTTGATTATGTAGACAATTTTTACTGCCAAGTTTAAATGGTGAAAAGTATTTGATTCTATCATGATATTTTAAAATGATTTTTGTGTTTTACATTTTTTCTGTCTTAGGTATTAAATAATCTTGGAAAGTGTAATGATTTCTGAAAGAGTGCACCAGTTTTGGAGGCAAGATTGCATAGAAGTATGAAGGTTGTCAACTCATTTGTGTTCTATGACTGTGGAAGTTGATTATATATAGTAATAATATCTTTGTAATATTAACCTGCAAATTGTTGTGCAATTGTAACAAGCTGCTACAAATTTCATTAACCCTATTCAGCTGAATATAAGCTTTCATCTTTGTATTCAAGTTGTATAACTAGAAGCTTAATGCTGAGTGTATGATAATCTAGTCATTTGTTGAATTTTCAATTATTGCTCTCTAGATGTGCTAATTCCAACTATCATTTTGACATTTAGAAAGATTGAATATTTTTTGTACAGTAACAAAAAAAAAAAGACTAAATTTTACTTCTTTTTTGGTTACATACTAAATTTTACTTTGAAAGTTAAACACAAGTTACATTATTTTTTTGTACCAGGCATTGTTTTTTTTTGAGGGATTGTACCAGGCATTGTTAAAAATGAAGTAAGAAATATGGCATATGTATAGAAGATATTATTGTCATTTGATGGAGTAACCAAATTTGATGACTAAAAGTAGTTTTTTTTTGAGGAATGATATTTTGACATCCAATTTTCAACAATTTTTAGTGACAACCTTTTTTCCTCTCATTTTATTGGACAATAACAATAGAGAGAAAAAGGAAAAGAGAGAATAAAAGTATAATGAGTATGAGAGAGAGGGTTGTCACAATAGTTGTTAAAAAATGGATGTTCAAATATCATTTCTCATTCTCGTTCTTTAAGTCTTCCAAAGAAATATTAGTCACTACTTTGGTCCTCAGAAGAATTGATGTCAACTGTATCTAATCATGGAAAGGAGTATAGAAAATAATCTTTTCATAAGAAACTCAGGGATTAAAATTGAATAATTTCGGTGAGGTAGTAAATGAATTTTATTTTTTGTATTAAGGAACAAAATCAAAGATATATATTTACAATGGAAATAACTCATCCTTAAGAGGAGGACAGATCCATTGAATCTGAATATAAGTAATCTCCCACATGTCATCATCTTCTTTAGGCTCCAAAATTCCTTAATTTGTGTTATAATCTTTTTCAACAAATCAGGAATAATTTCACACAAAGATGATGGACCATAATGTCCTAACTCGTTCAAGTGAGAGAAGAAATAGCATAAAAATCATCAAGACATTCACTAAAAATTTGTTTGTTGTTACCTTATGAATTTATACAAATATGTACAAAAAGGAGGCTGGTTCCATGTTATTAATGAGAATAATCATGATGCAATGGCTATCTTAATGAACCTGCTTCTTAATTTAAAACTTAGTGGAGATTACTATTTCTCATGTATCATAGGTTACATAAACTTCAAACAATGGGATCCTGGAGGTTGTTCTCCTGTTTATTGGAAGAGCCAACATGTATGGAAGTTTTTTTTTTTATTATAATGAGAACTTGAGGTCAAGTTCTTCAAAGGTGGAGGAGACTGATGTAGGAGGGTTTTCTTAATAATTTATTAATATTTTTTATTTTAGCCTAATTTTAGTAATTTTCAGTTTTTGTTTCAGTTTGTCATTTTTCGGCCCATTAGGGTTTTGTTATTTCCCTATTTAAGCTTAAAAGTTGTAGCCAAAGAGACAACTTTTATTCATTCAATAATATTTTAGAGTTTTTCTCAATTTTTGGTAGATTCCGGAACCCTATTTTCACAAGTTTGTCGCTTGCAAACATTTCTTTTCAATCTAGGTTTAGCGCTTGCTAACCTACGCTTCCGACTGCGTCAGAAATTAATTGTGAATACAAATCTGTAGAATCTATTCACACTCATAAGAGATTAGGATACCAATTTTAAGCAAAGGATATCTTATGCCATTAATTTTATTGAAAAAAGATCGAAAAAAGGTTGTCCATACAAGATAAATCAAAGAAAAATCCCTCACCATAAATCTAGGAATTGATTGTATATTTTGAGAGTCATTAGATTATTAGAATATGTTGTACACAAATCAAGTTGTATAGCACACTTGTATTAATATAATATTAAGCTACTCATTCAAATATTTACTTTGTTGTGGATTATTTTCACTCCTTTGAAGTATTTAACAAGAGAAAACATTTTAGATATATACCGAACTATATAAATATATGTTTAATTGAAAAGATTAAAGCAAAATTAATATATAACTAATTTTAAATTAAAAAAATCATTTTTAAATATTAGACAAATTACACGCAATTGTTTTTTCCTTTCTCATCATTAATTATACATGACTCTTGGAGTCCTGAATTTCGATAAAAAACAACAACACTAACTTACATTTCCTCGAACAAAAAAAAACATTAACTACATGCGCAAATCTTAAATATATTTGACAAAATATACACATTTTTCTCATTCTTCATGCAATAAATAAAATTCTTGGAGTTACTCACCGCAATCAGAAATAACAACACCAACTACATGAACTTACCATCAATATAATTCATATATATTCATTTCATGTATTAAATATGATTATTTGACTCATGCTTGTCATATGTGAATAAATATTATATATGTCAGAAATACAAAATGATTGTGAATTTAAAATAATATTACATTTATTTATTATGTATCTATCATCCATCAAATAATCGATTTTATTTTATTTTATAAATAATTGTTTAAATTTTGTAAAATTGTATTATTTTATTAACAAACTATAACCACATATGAAAAGTCTTAAACAACATTATGCAAGAAATAATTTTGGAAAACAAGGTACCATTAAATCTTAAACTCCCCTTATAAAACATTCAACGACGAAGCTAGCAAAAAATTTACGCAGGCGCCAACTATAAATATAAAATAAAATAAAAATCAATATATTAAATTTAAGGATAAAAAAATAATTTAGTCCTATAAATTATAATTTTTTAGGTTTAGCTCTTAAACAAAATTTATTCAATTTTTATCTCGATTTTTTAAATTTTTTACATAAAAAGTGTTTTTAGTCTTGGATTTAATCTCTATAACAAAAATTAAGGACTAAAATTAAACAAAATTTTAGAAAATTAACTTAAAAATCGCAAGTGTTGTAGAGACTAAAAACAAAATAATATTAAAATTAACCAATACATTAAAATTAACTTAAAGCATCAACAAATGATAAAAATTGACAATAGCTATTTAAAAAAGTTGGACAAAATGCGTTTTAAGAAGTCAATTTTATCCATAATTGATTGTTTACAAAGTAGAATGATAATGTCTTCCCCAATGTAAACAATTAGATTATTTGCAAGAAACTCATTGTCCATTTAATATGTTTATGACTACTGTCTTGATAATTTTAATTGTTAAAAAAGTTTTCTCTATAGTTGTCATTGCGACTGAAAATACCAAACTATTATATATAAATCTATCAATCATGCAGTAATTTTTTACTTTCTTATTTATGCTAATTTTCGACAACTAAACTTGTTTGGGGTAGCTCAATATTTATTATTTGAGGTAGCAAGATAAAGAAACTAATTCAAGAATAATATAATTTTTGGGGTAGCCAAGGCTACCCCTTATATATAAAGGGCTACGCCCCTGAAAACATTCTCAGTGCTCTTGGTTCTTTAAACTAATATAAAACGTTAGACTAGTCTTATACTATTATTAATTTCAAATTGAAATTTATAAAGCTTAATATTTGTTAGTTGATCAGAGTCAATCATCTCATTTCGTTAGAAAATAACATTCAACCTCCTTAAACACTAAATCTCTTTTAATTCCTAACATTTAAATAATTGAATTCTTTAGTATTATTTTGGTTGAAGCTAAAATTATCTTAATATGAAATCAACGGTTCCGTTTTGAGTTTCTTAATATGTTTATTTTCGTGTGTATTTATTTGTATTGTTGAACACATTTTTTTGTTTATATTTTTTCACTCCACTAAATTACTGGATATATATTTTTCTAATTTTAAATTAGTGGATTTCATAATCAATTGTATTGACAATAAATTATAAGGTAAATCAAACATTTTTTTGTTTATTTTTTGTATATGCCCTCCCTAGTAGAACACTAGGGAGGTTGGAATGAAGAGGACATATTACAACCTCTCCATTTCCACTTCCCAGCTTTTAAGTCTATTCTTCAATAGATATTGTGCTCAATCTGCTCTTGGTCGCATAGAAAAACCAATATGTCGCCCACATGTTTTGATTGATAGACCTCGATAGTAGTGGTGATAGCAGCATATATGTAATTATTAACAGTTCCTGTGATATAATATATGTCAACTGGGTGGAAACTCTCCTCAATATCGATGACGGGAGCATTATCAAAAAATCGCAAAATTCTAGTATGTCGGATGTCTTCATGTCCTCCAAAAAACTCTAGCATATCGTCAGTCATGTATTTAATCAATGGTTTTTAGTGCAACAACTTTCGAAAGCAACCGAGTATCCCACTTTACTACCAAGCTCAACCCCCATTTCATTGAGCAACTTTAACAGCTGAACATATAGTGGTTCACGCTCCGGTTGCACACACGCAACAACACCCGTCCTAGTGTGTATCATGTCTCGTATAAAAAATTGTGGAATTTGTCAAGTTTTATAAATTGATAAAAAATTTCTTCTCTCTTAAATTTGTTGGTACAGTAGCTAACTAAATTGGACAAATTAAAATGAATTTGTACGCTTAAATTTTCTTCCAAACCTATCGCCCTTAATAAACTCAAGGGGCCTTCATGAACCTATAAAATAAAGGCAGTAAACCATGAACAGAAATTGTGTAACCTGACTAACCCAAGGTTAGTTGACATCATAAATTGTGAGGTTTCCAAATTCATTTTACTAAATGATCTGACAATCTGTGTCATATGAAAAGTCTAACCAAGATAGGTCGATAATTTTTATAAACAACATGGATGAACTATTCAAATAGCTAAACGAGTCAGCATCCTTCCTCACAGGAAAAAAGTTCAGCAAAACATGTTCATTCCCATAAATGTTACAATCCATAAAAGAAGTAAATGATTTCATATTACTCTTCATATTGGAGAAATTAAAATAATACCAACATTTCCATCAAAATTACTGTGAATAATGGGAGTAACTTAAATGATGTTAAAAATGACTAAAAAATAGTACTAAATCAAATGTCTTGTACATTTTATGTCATGTGACTACAATGGAAATAACTCATCCTTAAGAGGAGGACAAATCCATTGAATCTGAATATAAGTAATCTCCCACATATCATCATCTTCTTTTGGCTCCAAAATTCCTTCATCTTTCATTTGTGTTATAATCTTTTTCAACAAATCAGGAATAATTTCACTCAAAGATGATGGACCATAATGTCCTAACTCAGCTTTCATACATGTATCCATTCTTCTCAATACTCCTAACCAAAATGCCCTAAATCCAGGACTCTCAGCAATTTGTCTCAAAGATTGCAAATACATAGCTGACAATAATTCCATAGCAAGTTTCAATGTCCCTTCCATACTTCTCATTTCCCTCTCAGCATTATCTCTTCTTGAATATTCCAACATCTTCTCATGTAACTCATCAACCATAGCAAATATCACAAGGTTGAAATAGCTTATACAATTTGATGATGTATATAGCATTTCTTCAGCTAAGTTGAAACTTTTGTGAAGTGAATAAACTGCATGGTTTCTTATCTCTTCTTGTCTTGATAAACTTGTTCTTCTAAATGCTTCACCAAGTTTTACAAACAAATTCATGTTATAGTTTGTACTAGAAGGACCTCGAAAATTGTCTTCAGCTGATGAACTACTTGTGTTGCTTACTACACTGACATTACTACCTGGATCTGTATATTGTGTTCTATGCCATTGAACCAACAAGTTTGTCGAATCAGCTAAAAGATCTAATATCTTCTTTTTCTTCTCTATTGGACTGTTTTTCGCTAAGAAACAACCGAATGCGCAATCAATGAGATATGCGTAATTTGTTCGTGTTACATTAGTGGTATCAGAGAATAAAGATATCAATGCCTCGATTGCGAGGTCATAAGTTTCGGGATGTCTCCATGCAACTGATAACAAATTCAATACCGATTTCCATCCGACTTGAGTCTGCAAATTAGCAGGGTATTGGATGACTATTTTGCTCATCAATTGCGCTATAATCTCGCAACACATGTCGACTATTTCTTTATCGAGTTTCCACATTAATGTTATGGATTTGAAAATAAGCTCCTCGGCTAGTTTGTCTTCTCTTGGTGTTGAAAAGAGTTTGAGACATACCTTGAGAAGGGCTAAAAGTGCTTTTTCTGCAAAAGGGATTGGTGAGAACATTGGAAATTGAGCAACTGTTAGGAGATATTCATGGAAGTTTGGCCAAAATATATGGAATCTATGAACATTGGCTACTGATAATGCAGTGATTAAATCCCAACAAAATCCAACGGTTTCTTCTTCCTCGACCGGTGTGCTAAACTTTTGGCCTTTTCCAGCAGCTGCAAATATCAAAGATCTTCCAAGGTTTTGTAAACATTCTTTTGGAATGTTTGAACTACTTCCAAAGATGCTACCAATTCTACACAGTTTTATCATTTTGAGATTTTGTTCAAATTCACTACCAAGTGTCAAACCATCTTCTGAGTTTTCTTGCGAAAGAAGCGACAAACGAGTCATGACGCTAGGAAACCGATGATGAGTTCCGGATTTATGATCATCAGAGACGACACCTGATGATTCGGACGTTGTTGGTGCGTTCGTTGGCGCATCAAAGTCGATGGTGGATGGAGGTAGCAACCTTAGCCTTTTGAGTTTCAACAAGCAATCTACTATGTTCTTCCACCCTCCTCGAATTGAGTCTCGGAAATCGTTCGCTAAGGTGAAAACAGCAACTGTAGCTAGTCTTGGTTTCATATCATGACTAAATGTAAACATTGTCTCTTCTGTCGAAGCATAAGGATTTAGCAGTGTTGTAAATTTGCAAAATGATGTTATGAGTTCATCAAGTGTATCTTCTAATCCATATTGTGCGATTCTCGCAACCGAAAATAACCCTTCAATGCACTCATGCATAAGTTCCTCTTCATCTGCATGCTCAAAGAAAGACGAAAGAGCGGCTACCGATGGACCGGCAATGCAGGCAAACATATCTCTACACATTCTACGATCAAATTCACATTGTACGAAACTTTGCATTACTTTCGACTGGTTTATAAGCTGAATCCACTTGCTTTGGGTCATGTCTAATGACAATTCAGTTTGCTTCATTACAATTGCATTGTTTGTAATAGATTGGAAAAGTTCAGAAAGATACTCTCTTGGTAAATCTTGTCCTGCATTGATTGTTCTATTGTTTTTGATGAATTCCTCTTCTGTCATTTTCTTCTTGACTTGTGCATTGTGATGATCAGTGTTAAGCATAATAAGTGAGTAGCACAAAATAAGAACAGTGTCCTTGCTTGCAAATAAATCTGACGATTGTTGATCAAAGAATCTATTGGAAAACGCGTCTAACACACGCTCAATCTTTTGCGACTCGCCTGGCAACCAAAAACTTTCAAGAAAAAATCTCAATGCAGTGTCAAGAACCATACCATTAAAATGAAAAGTTTCTGTAAACTCCCTAAGAACTTCTAGGTAAAAACTATCAGGGTCACCAAGATATTCGCCGAGCGCCTTTTTGTCTAGACCAGGCGTGAACCGGAAGAAGTAAGCATATGACTTCGGATCAGGAGGATCAGATATTAACTTAGCATGCTTCAAGTACTCTAAACCCTTTTTATTATCTCTATTGAAATGATTCGCGGCTATAAGTAATTTCTTCTTTTGCACTTTCGTGATTCGAACATGTTCAACCCAAGCTTCTAAGTCATCATCTTTTTCTTTTTCCTCCCAAAAAGGTTTATACTCAATCAATTGAGTTGTGTAAGAACCTAAAGGTGTTCTGTCATCAATTTTGTCAATGTTATCGGCAATGTTGTGAATCATTATCAATAGTCCTTCAAAGGCTTGAATGTGTAAACTTGTTAAGTGACCAGTTAATGCAAATGAATGCTTGCATAACAATCTTCCAACTTCTTCGAATATGTTTTGGCATAACGGATTGCAATCATAGTTTGCATAAACTTCAGCGATGAATGTTGGTTGTCTGCAGAAGTTTATTATCCCTTCAACTGCTACTTCTTGAAGCTGCATTGTGCTTCCAAGAGTTGCAACTCTTATTAGTACATGTCCAAAGAATGCTTCTAATTGGAAACGAAGAAACCTACACAAAGAAACAAATAAAATATAAGCACAAGACAAGACAAATGAATTTGGAGATGAATTTCATTTTTGTTCCTAATAGTGATGAAATCATACTTTCTGAGAAAGTGATAGGCATTCAAAACTGTGCTGCAAATCATAGACAAGACAAATGAACTAGACCAAGTTCCATAGTAAATCAAATGATGAAACAAATCATCTTGGACCATCCTCAAAAGTTTAGGGTGATTCCCTATCTTATCACCACTCAATTCAATAGCTGAGTTAATCAAAACCAAAGCAAAAATCTGAACATCTTCATCAGCTGTATGAGTAGTTGATCCATCTGCCTCAACTACAGAAACAACATTCAACAAAGAACACAGAAAATGAAATATATCAATCGCAGCACGAACGCCATAACCAGATCTCAAACCCGCGTTATCATCAACATCTTCTACGTCTGATTCTGAATCTCCTTCCCTATCATTACCTTCAATTTCGGGTAACCTTGCATATACTGCTTGAATAAGCTCATGCATTGTATACCTTGCACTTCTTTGTAGTAAATCTCCTCTTCCCACGGATTGTTGCACAACTTGGAAACATGCATTCACAAGTGTGCAAACAGCTTGATCAGAGAGTAATACTGAAGCTTTATGGTGCATTATCCCTGCCAAAACCTGTAGCATAAGATTTAGCATTTTCTTCTAAAGAATTTATACACTTAAGTTTGTTTATAATCTATGATTAAGTATGAAAAGTGAATTCAAACATTAACACTTTAACCATTTTATTGCATCCAACTTTGTCATATCAAAATATTTGCCTTTGTATCAACCTCAAGTTTTACCAATTGCGCCAAGGTTACCCCTCACAAGAATGATTCAAACATTCAAATAAATATTTTCTACCAAACAAATATACCCCTCATATATCTTAATCAGTTTTTAAACAAATATTTCCTTTGGTTGGTTTTAGGAAACACACATATTGGTTGATCAACATCTAGCATACTCCCAACATTATAATAATTGAATCCTTTGCGGTGCTACACATGTGCAACGCCCTAGAGCTTTTGAATCCATCATCTAAAGACAAAAATCACGATTCAACGCTTCCTCGGCGATTGCACATGTTAGCATTGCAGGGGATTTCAAACCTTATAACTATCATAGTATAATACAAATTAAAAGACAGTTTATTTTTAAATAGTATAGGCCTGTTTTCATTGACCTTATGTGCCGACATGAGAACTTATGGAACTGTCTCGAAAAACATATGGAAACCGCGTCCATAAATTGTTTTCAGCTTATTTCCAGAAACTCTCCGAGATAGCATATATGAAAATAGTTACAATAAATTATACATAAGCACTTATATGGAAAGTGTTGACGCTGTCAACTCTTAATTAAGTTGTTTATCCATACCTGAAGTATCTTCATCATCACAACATCTTCAGAAACCGGATCAGTTTTCTCGAGCCTACAACTAGTAATCCCCACTACAACGGATTCCATAGCTTCTTTTGCACCTGGAGTCCTATCATCAAACACTTGAAACTTGAGAATCTTGAGTATAGAAGAAAGTGCAACGCCTGTCGCGGACGCAGGAACATCATCGCTTTGAATGACATCAAGGAAAGGAGTAAGGTAAATGGAAGGATCGATAGTGCGCCATTCTTGTTGAGGATTGAATATGAGAGAACGAAGAGACCTTAATGAATTAATAATGGAAGAATCATGGGATTCTTCAGGGGAAGATATGTTGTAGACCGGACTAAATTCTGGATAACGTCGTATCACTGCTAGAACTGCACCAACTTCAGTGCTTAACATGCATGAGAGTCCTAGTTGTCTTCTTTTGGATTTTGTTGTGTCTTTTTTCTTTTGATTATGATCATCTTCTAGTTCATCGTGTGTGAAATCTTCTATGCTATCCATTGCATGCATGAAGATGTAAAATCAATATTCCTAGGAAAAAAATATGGTTAATTAGTTAATTAATCACGCATATACGTGTGTGTCTGATGGTTTTAAATTGCAGTTGCAGTTACTACTATCGTGATCTTGATTGCGATTATGTTGTGGTTGTGAAGACATAAAAATTATGATGTTGTGTAACTTTCTCTTTCTGGTTATGTCTTTCACATATGCATGTTCTTGATGTGTAACAAAAAGTGGTAGTTCATAGAGTGGGAGAGAGAGGAGAATAGGATACACAAAGGAGAGAGAGTTTTGTGGAGAGTATAGAAGACCAAGTAGTTTTGGAGAGAGTTTCGTTTCTTTATGTGGACACAAAAGAATCATGGGAAAAAATGTTGGCGGGTTATTTGGTAAAGAAGTGGGATTGTGATCAATGCAATTTTTCTATGGTTTCAAATCTTCCAAGGAATAACTCAAAATAACAATATTTCAAGGAAATTTTGTTAGGTGTGAGTATAGTGTCAAAACCAAATTTATTTATAATTTCTGTATAAAGTTGAATTAATTTAATTCATTCCTTCATTTTTTTTAAATAAAATTAAATTAAGTTCGAAATATGTTTATTCATTAAAAATATTGAAACAAAAAAAAAAGTTAAACAGAAATCTTAATACCGTGTCCTGCATTCAACAAAGAGCATACAAATATTTGACATCAATATAACTATTGCCAATCTTTTTATATAAATTTTTAAACATTGAAAATTTTTCATAAATAATTGCATAGATCTTTATATATATACTAATACAGTCATCATTGGCTGGAAAAGACCTTGTGAGGTGAGGATTGTTATGATATGATATGATGTGTCATACCATATTATTAGAGGCAACTTTAAGAGAGAAACACGGGAAAGACCAGAGAGACTCTAAAGAGCAAGGAGCACAAGGATTGAAGGAAGACACAAGATCATTGAGACATCATTGCTTAGTTCCATTCCATCTATTCTTTTCTCCTTGTAAGGTTACCATGACAATGAGTAGCTAAACTCTTTTTGTTAGGATTAAATGTAATCAACTCTATTAGTATGTATTCTCTTTGATTATGGTGTTGTGATTTTAATTATTTCAAGATATTGAAGTTATTCTTGCTTTGTAATGTTTATGTTTGATTTATTAGTGATTGAAAAATACTTTTGAATCTAGATGAGAATAATCATCTATCAAAACATAGATTCTAGACATGGAATGGATGTTTTGATAATCACCGTTTGTATCCACACTTAATGCTTTTTTATCATTTAATAGATTGAGAAATCGTCGATTGAATGATAGGAACGACTCTTGGATCGTTTAATAGTGTGAGAAATCGACGATTAAACGATACAATAGAAATCATAACTTCATTTGGACACGAATGATGTTGACGAGGGATATGTGATAATATCAATTGATAATTAGAATCCGCAATATACTAATGGCTTGGAAGGAATGTGTCTCCCATCTGTGGAAAATGACTCCAAAATTCTAGTTGATAAAGTTACTAACAATAGCACAATCGAAATGTTGTATTCCTACTTTGATTCGGACGCAAGCTTATGAGTTTGAACCGGCAAGTTCACCAAAACGATACTTGGCATGAAGTTGGCAAGTGGTAATTGGCTACCAAACCTCAACGTCACCAAAACGATACTCTTTAGTGAGCTTCGTAGTCTTTTTTTTTTTTTTATAAAATATCTTAGGCTTGCATGCCTAATATGTGTGTGTGATTATATTATACTATAATTGTGTTTATAAATAAATTCTGATTCCAACCCAGTTGTAATAAAAGCTGTAATGACTTCTGTCCCCTCCCTTCGAAAATCACTGCGTAGCAATGCTTGAATTAGTTATGTTTATAAATAATATCTTGAGTTTGCATGCTCCTATTGCAGTATATAACCACAATGCATTCTGCAACTCCTTCAATCGCATAATTTACTATGGTTCAGCTTTTTCGCAAACAAAAGAAAAAACAAGCCACAGTTTTCCAAAATGAAAACAGGTGCTCTTTAATCACAAGGAAATAAGTATAAATTTACAAGAAGTTTTGTAGAAGTAAGATTAGTAGCCCTACCTGCTATACTCTACATCTCTAGTTGCCTGATTTAAACGAAGATTTTAGTTCATACCGCAAACAGACTAATGTATCTAAAACATCATCGTCAAAAGATTCAACATCCTCTATTCTTGCGATAGACATCAAGGTCTTCAGCCATTCTTCATGAAGAGTTGAAAACTCTGATCTCTGTTCACTTGACCTAAAGTTTTTGCCAATTGATATTTTCATCTGTTGGCTTGCCTTTGAAGCAACGTTCACAGTTTTTTCTGGGATTCCAGCCATAAGTGCAACCTGCAATCCGTAGCTCTCCGGACATGCTCCAGAGGCAAGCCGGTATAGGAAAACTAGTTCCTGATCTTTTTTGGAAAGGGTATCAGATTTTGACCTGAAAGCACAAGCCATGTGTTGCATTGTAACACGCGGATGAGAGGCAAATTCTTTTGTTAGCGGATGGTAATGTGTTGCGAATAGCAAGCGACAGTTAACCTTTTCAATCAGATGCCGGAATACCTGTGAGCATCCATAGAATTATTAATAGTCTAAAAATGCTTTTCAATGCATGGAGCAAAATTACAGGATAAGGAAGTAGATAAATTTTCAGTATGTCCACCTCATAGTAAGTATAGAACCATTGTACTCAAAACCAGAACCAACAATAGCATTTAAGAGAAAGATAAAGAAGAATAGTGAAGAACGGAGTCTTACAGCATATGCAATGGCGTAGCCATCAAAAGTGCTTGTTCCCCGACCCAATTCATCAAGGATAACAAGAGAATCTTGAGTAGCATTATGAAGCACTGATGCAGTTTCTGTACACTCAATAAAGAAGGTACCTAAAAACATAGTTCGTTAGAATCGCAAAGCCACAAGTTCATGAGGTAAACTGCATGAGCACACATGGAAATATTTTAGAACCACAATCCTGAATTTCAAAGTGCTGAAAATCTATATTAGAAAAATTGATGGATGGGCAACACCTCTAATATAACCATAAATCACATTTGCTGTTTGTCGGAGTACTTACTCTCGCCTGCCATGATTCTATCTGTGGCTCCAAGGCGTGTGAAGATGATATCCACAACTGAAAGAACACAATTTTCGCACGGCACATAGCATCCTAACTGCAGAGACATCAGAGGCATATTATAAGAGGCAACAGAAAAATCTAACAAATATGTGTTGAAGCTATTGTTTCCTTTGTATCAAAAGCTTGGAAATTAACATCAACATAGTTTAAGAAAAGTAACTGCTCATCAGAGATACCGAAACTAAAAAAAGCTAGTAGAATGGAGAAGGATGAGAACCTGGGCCATAATAACAGCTAGACAGGTAGCACGCAGAAGTGTTGATTTTCCACCCATGTTTGGCCCTGTCAGAAGCAATGTGCGAGGATGATGCCTGCCTTCATTCTCGCCAAGGATCATGTCATTTGGAACAGGCTCACGTCCAGTCTCTCCAAGAGCAAATGGATGCCATAGTCCCTTCATTTTGAGCACAGATGCTCCACTATCTTTACTTGTACTTTTTGATGGCACTATGACAGGCCTAGACATAGTTCCACATGAAAAGCTAGAAGTAACAGCAAAAGATCTTAGTACATCAATGCAATTGATGGCGTGAACAACTTCAAACCATGGAGTAGCTTTCTCCAAAAATAGTTCAGCAAGTATTGTGAGTGTTTCGGCATCTGTGTTTGTAACATCATGATTCTGGCACCAAATATAAGGTCAGACATTTATACAAGTTTAAAGAATTTCAAAGATAATACACACGGCAAGCTCGAAATACATTTTTAACTATAAGTGACTGTTGTGACGGATAAAATACTTCTCAGCGAAGTAGTCCATTTCAATTTTACACTGTTAAATGAATTGTTAGGAATTTATCAAGCTGTTAAATAATTTGTTAGGAATTTCTAATGGTTTATATTCTAATTTACAAATGACATAAGAGCACATACAGTGATAGTACATATCAATTTCCAATCAATCAAAATTCAAAATTTCACTGCAATATACAAACATAAGTCAGACTAGGAGGAATACATGGAAGAAGTTTTGTTTCATATTATTTGTATGTGTAACAACTAACAAGGAAGAAAATTACTTGGTAATTTGGGAAATCACTATCTACAGCTGCTTCAAACTGAGTAAGAAATTGATCGAGCCCATCACTGCCAGTAAGAACTGGAAGTTTAAAAACTTTGGTCAAGGATGATATTAGAGGCTGCTCTTTCTGTAGTAGAAGCAACAAACTCACAGTAGTCCGAAGGCCTTTCACAAGTGACCCAAATACTTTCACCTGTATGTATTTACCATAAAAGTTATTTATGTGCACTAAATGACAGAAAAACCTTCAGTACATATTCTCAACATGTCATTTATAAACAAAAATCTAAAGATCCTAAAAATAAAGATAGATTATTCAACCTGGAAAAGTAAGTTTCAACAGTTAATAAGAATAAATTATTTGAAATTATAGCTTATATAAATTTCTCCAGTACCAATTTCAATGTTCATGTAAATTGCCTAGTGAATTTCCTTCACAGCAAAACAGTTTCCAAATTCCATTCTCCGTGGCATGACAGGCATTACAATCAATATGTTTTATTTGGCATTCAAATGAGAAGTTGATTTCATTCAAAACAGAGTGCGAGAAATTGTTCAGAAATCATAGAAAGAACTAATTAGCAATCCTATACAAATTTGGCATAAGAAACAGTAGAACTTACCCTCTGTTTCAATATTTTCTTTACCAACAAGGGCAGTAAGATAGGGCTTGATACTTTTAAGTTGGACTTGGTTCGGCCAAGTAATAGTTCCAAATCTGGAAGCTTACGAAGATTTTGTGCAATATGAGACACAATTTCAGGGGAAGCTATTAGATGGTCTACCACATCAAGCCTATTATTAATTCCTTCAGCATCTTTCAATGGACAGCAGATCCAGTTCCTAAGAAGCCGCTTTCCAGATGAAGTAACACAGTTATCAAGATACTTGTACAATGTACCTGAAACACAAGCAGAACAAACTTTTTAATACTGAAATTTCCAATGTAATATGTTAAGGGTTAAGAGTGATCAAATAGAACAAGCGCTTGCCTGCTTTTCCACCATCCTCGCTATTGCCAAAGATTTCTAGATTTATATAGGTTGGACCATCCATTTTGAGGCAACCCTTATAAACCTGGTATGGATATATGTCCCCGTTCTGTAGGACGTCGTCTAGCTGTATGGAAAGTAGAACAGATTACTCATTATAAATAACATAATTGCACACTGCTCAAAGAAGGTATCAAAGTAAACAAAGTTATACCATCAATCTATTCAGATGACCTATCAGTCCACCAAGAGCAGATAATGTGATTTCACGGTGAATTACTTTGGTCAGCACATGATCCAGTGAATTAGATGAACCCTTAAAGTATCCTTTGAAGTGAATTAAATCACTAATTTCTGAGTTCGCCAAGTCAGTGATCAACCGCATAGGAGTCAATTGTAGTGCTGTGGAACCTGCAAGTGGAACAGAAACAAATAACAAGGTCCAATTATGTTTTTTAAATTTAAATCACACATGTACGTATTCAACATAGCAAAGGTAAAAAAATACTTTGAAAACTTCATGCTACAAAAACTTTATATCAAGCAAAAATATCTAATTGCAACATAGTGCAAAAATTTGGTAACTCAATTATTCCACGTGCAGCTTGTATTGAGCTATTCACGTTGTTAATACACAAGACAGAATGTATATGAAGCACAATCTAATTAATTTGTTTACCCTAGAAGAACAAGCTATTGGCAATTCAGCACATACAACAGAATATCAAATGTTCAGATGTTACGGTTAGCAGATAAACTACAAAAATGAATATAATACCATATCAGCTTAGTTTCAAAGGGGAACAGGTAGCCTGAATTCCTAAGATACCACTTTGTTCCATATCTATTTCCAGAAATCATAGAGATACAGGAAAGGTATTAACTGATTTCCATAAAACATTATGTATCTTTAAGTCAAAGCAGAACTAAATGCACCAATGAATAACATACCACCCCAAAATGTTTGTTATTAAATTGTTATACAAAACTGTGGAAAACTATTACTTTCCTAACCTTGGTATGTAAATACAACGTCCAAGACAGAGCATAGTAAAGAAAGTAGAAACACATTTAAAACTCTATAATACTTTCAATACAGTGCTGGTGTATTACTAAACTGCAATGAAACATAACAACTCACCATTTAAAGAGAATTTTCTAAATGCTTTCTCAGCTTCTTTGGACACCCCTGTAAAAACATTGTACTTCACAATAAGAAATAATCCTAATACAAGGTACAGATTTGAAGTGTGTTCAAGCTGAAGGCAAAGAAATAAGATTGTATACCTCTGCGTTCATATATAATTTCCTTGGGTGATACCTAAAATTGAATTCACACTGGAAAATTAGCTAACAGTTTGACAAATTAAAAAATCAATCACAGAAACTACATCCAAAAAAGGAACCAGTTAAGGAAGGGTATTTTGAGCATACTTGCATCAATAAAGCCCCCAAAGCGGAACATGACGCATCATCATCAATAGAACCAACCCATAACCTAAGACGAGCACAATCAACAAAAGCAAATCCATATGTAACTGAACCATTATCCGAGCCATTGCTTTCCTGTAGAAAATATACAATTCATTGTCACATTAATAATTCAAAGTATTAAAATTTAACATCATTATACATCACAAATACTTATCATAGCACACAGAAAATGAACAATTCAACAACGGTGAGAAGGGGGAACCTCTTTTATTGCAAGAAGATGGTTTGCATCAGGGCCAATATTACCATCCACCTTAGTTGATGGGGTGACTACCTGAACTAATTTTCTTTGAATAACCTGCAATCAAGCAGCAAGAGTCAGACCATGCAAAAAAACCACCAGATCAAAAGAATTAAGGACACCGGCTAAACTAGTATACTGATTGGAACCAACTAGTACAGAAGAAGAAAGAAGCAAGTATTGATTGATATGAATGAAGCAGTCTCAGGTTACTAGAGAGAACTTGATCTCTCCCTTGTCGCAGTCTGATTCACCAATTGAGTCTCCTTTTTATCCCTTTTCCTATCGGCAACATGCATTGTTTATTTTTTCTAACACAGCCTAATTTAGTAACACAGTCCAAAAGTAACAATCGACCTAACATATACAGGGAGTTCTAATAATTTAGTCAACCAGAAAAGGCCCAATTTCAAATGACAGAAAACTTACAGAATTAGCTCCTCTAGCTTTTGCTTCTTCAGACGTCTCCAATTGCTCCACTCGCCCAACCTTATATCTTCACAGTGAAAAAAACATCATACTGAGTATCCAATAATTTACTAGGAAACTACTATCGCCATGTAAATTTATTATTGAGAATTAATGCATGTGGTGCAATAATCAATGATTAGCAAATATCATCTATATGATGCATAAAATCTCTACTTAGTATAAAAAAAGTAGTTGTATCAACTTCAAATCCATTGTATCCTTACCCACGAGCAACCAGGTTTTTAACAGCATCATCAATCCCACTTTCAGATATACCAACCTGAGTCAACAAATTCAAACAATTCACATTAAGTAATAAACATAGAAAATGGGTCAAGAACCACAAAATTATAAAGGGAAATGTTAACGACCACAACTAAAAATTAGAAATCACCTGCCGACATTTTCCCACGCCACTTAATGTCATTTTCCAATCAAGCTCCTTATGGCCAATTTCAGCATCCATTTCATAAAGCTCATAAAATTTTCCCTGCGTTGAGGATTTATTTTAGGCACATTAACTAAGTGCTTATAAAAAATACCAGTAGTAAATAAATAAATATACCACATGATATAAAGGAATAAAATGTCAATGTTCAAAGTTATTGATTGACTAACCACTTTAAAGAACAGCAAAACATCCATATATTTACATTTGACACTCCAATACTGTTTCTGTGATGCAGTCATTTTTCTCAAAACCTCTGGAGGTATATAAAGTGTAGTTCTGTCGTATAACGGATCATCGGGCCTTCTTCCATTTGCATCCCTGATTCGAGAAGGATCAAGCCACTCAAACTTGCTAGCTACTTCTAACTCCTTCTTGGTCATGTCCAGTGATATTGAATCATCAAGGAATCTGACTCGTTTGCCCAAATCCCGCAAGGAAGAAAGCTTGGACACATCCTCTACTTTTCGCTTTAGATTAGAAGTAAGAGGCTGCATCCCTGGGGTTACTGGTCCAGTAATATCATCATCATTTTCAAACAGGAACGTGTTTTCATTGTTAACCTTTTGCTTAAAATTTACAGCATTATCTTTTGCTTTCACTACAGGTTCAAAAGCTGCTGCTTCTCTCTGCAGCCCTTTCCGGTTAGTATTAGTAAATATAGAAAATGGTGGAGACGGTCTGGGGAAGCTATCATGATTTGATGACTGGCTCCTGAAAGTAATATCATGATTAACCTTTTCTTTGAAATTTAGAGCATTATCTTTCGCTTTCACCAAAGGTTCAAAAGGTATTGCCGCTGCTTCTTTCTGCGGTCCTTTCTGGTTAATATCAGTAAATATATCTGATGATGGAGACGGTTTGGGGAAGCTATCATGATTTGATGACTGGCTCCTGCAAAAAATTGCACATGAGAACGTTCTGGCATCCAATAAACAACACTTTCCATTATGATTCACTAACATCTTCAGTTTCAACTATATCATTTTTATCAGTACTGCCTAACTCGCCAAACAACCGTATTGTGACATAATAATTCAGAAAGTGTGTCTATTTGAATTAACTTATTCTAGTTATCTACCAGTATAAGTGCATGTGAGACAGTTTCGAAGAGCTTATGGAAACAGCTTACAACATGTCCATAAGTTGTTTTCAGCTTACTTTCATAAGCTATCCAGGATAACTAATGAAAACAGCTTATATAAAAACAGTTATATGATAAACGTTTATACTATGAGTGCTTAGCGTGCTTCTATACAGTTTCTACTCATATATTTCCAAATCGACCTACGTTAATGTTGCAACAATTCCACTGTAATATGTACAGTATAAGATCGTTGGTCATTCTGAACATCAAGCTTCAGTAAAATTGCATCTATACACTTTTCATTATGATTCGGTAACATCTTCAGTTTCAACTCTACATTTCAAGTATATAATTTTATCATCTTATACAATCATATTCTGATATGGTAATTTCAAAATGCATCAGTATGTTTGGATTGGCTTATTTGAGTTTATCTACTCGCATAACTACCTGTTTAGAAGAGATGATCGAAAAATCTTATTGCATGTCCAAAAGCAATTTTCAGCTTATTTCCATAAGCTCTTCAGAATAGCTTATTAAAAAACGCATAGCTCATACAAAAGCAGTTTGACTTTATTTTATCTACTGTATTAAAAATAGCTTATACATAAGCACTTATATAATTAATGTTTATGCTTGAACTTCTAAATAAGCTGTTTATCCAAGCAGGTACTTGATAATCATTCTTCTACACAGTTTCTAATTATACCGTTTCAAATCAACGTAGAACCTTGAATCAATTTCACTCTAATATGGATCATTTCAATCTTAGGTCATTCTGCACATCAAGCTTCAGTAAAATAATCCTTCACGTTATTTTCCAATAAATCATCAAAACAAATTGCATTGATAATTATTCTTCAATGCGGAAGTATACGAAATCAATAGCAAAAATCACGTGCAAATTTTTCCCTATTTCATGAACAAAAACCCTAACCTAACGATATCACATAACACGAGAAAACGAACAAAAATTACAAAATTAGAAAGAAGACAGAAAACAATAATTACCTCTGGTTAACCTTTTCGCCATCATCAACCTTAATAAACTTATGCATGATACTCTCAAACAAACAAGAACCGGAGTTCTTCGTGTTCACCGCGTAGTTCGCTGGTAAAATCTGACGCGGCACCTTCTCCGGCGGAGTGTCAGTTCCTCTGACTTCATCTGTTGAAGGCGGTGGATTGACGACTGGTTTGACAGTACGATCGTCGCGGTAGGGTTGTTGAGCCGACGGAGCGGTGGCGGAAGGGCGATTTTCCGGTGAGGTTTTGTGGAAGAATGAGAGAATTGATTTTTGGCGATTCATGTTGGATTTGTGTGAAGAAGAGAGTGTGAGAGAGAAAGGGTTTTTGTGAGGTTTGTATGAGAAATGGTTACGATTTGAAAATGTGAATTGTCAAATCTAAGGTGGAAAATTTTGCCGCCAAAAATGAAAAAATGTTTTAGCGCTAAAACTGTGATTGAATTGAAGACCGAGGAACGAACGAGGATAGTAGTGGTGACTAGTGAGTGAGTTTTGAAATATTGTAAAAGAAAAATGTGAAGAAAAAAAAATATTGAATCTATATTCTCTTTTGTTTACTAGTTGAAAAAAGAAATATACAAAAAAAAAAAGCATAAAACTTAAGAAGTAAACATGGCGTAAGAGAAGGTTTTGACCTTTCTCGTATTTAGTTGTGTTTGCACTTAAAAATAATTTAACTTGTTAACTGGAAACACTTGTGATTGAAGTTAAGATAAAATTGAAGTTTAGGTAGTTGAATACATTTAATTCATGTTGATAAAGGATGAATGAAAAGTCATCGTGACCTTAACTCAGTTGGCAGAGATAATGCGTAATATATGCAAGGTCTAGGGTTTAAACCTCGGCCACCACAAAAAAAAAAGATGAATGAAACACAAATAGCAAATTACTCCCTCCGTCTTTATATGTAAGCATTCTTTGCATTTTTCACATGTTTTAAGAAAAATTGTTAGTGCAATTAATGTGTTTATTTTGTGTGTTAATATTATCAAATTGTCTTTTGTTTGTATGTGTATTAAATTTGATTTTTTCATATTTCAAGACAAATTAGTAGTATTAATTAAAGGTGTGTTTAGGAAAAAAAAATTAATGCATTTGGTAATTTGAAAAGAGATTTATACCAAGGGACAAATTTTTAGTCAATTGTGACAGAAGAAGTATTTGTTTCATGTCATGTTTGTAAACGAAATGGCAACACGAGTTGAAATTTGCTCAATTTACTAGATGGCAAACACGAGTTCAAATTTGCTCAAACACGGGTTCCTCATCAATTTATGATAATTTAAGATAGAGATAGACACAAGTGAAAGATTAGTAAGATCCACCAATAAAGTTCACTTACTAAAATGGATCTCCACTTATATATATATATATATATATATTTCACTCAAAATTAGACGATACATGAATGGTGGTGACTGAATAGACAAATTTAAACTAAGTAACACATATGCGAGGTCTCCAATTCGAACTCTTATGAAGTTGTCCAACTTATCACTTATTAATGTTAACATTTTTTTTAAAGTATATTTGTTCTCTTATTTAAAATCTAATTTTTTTCTCCACTAAATAATAAACACCACATCGCTGCAAATTGATAAACAAAAAATTTTGGTTGATAAAGAACAAATTTGATTAAAAAAAGAGGTGTTATTTGAACAACCATTTGAGTGATAACTTTTGTGACAACCACTAATTTACAAAGGAAAGTAGATAGCGACAACCACTAATTCATCTTTTTTAAGGATAAAGAAGAATATATTATTTTTTTAGGGAAAAGAATAATTTTAAAGATAAAGAAGAATATATTATTTTTTTTAGGGAAAAGAATAATATACTTTTGAGGTGAAACAGAAGAATATATTGATTATCCCCTCAAAAAAGAATATATTGATGAAAAAAAAATTGGTTTATAAAGAACCAATTTTCCCCTAAAAATAGAACAGATTTTATTAAAATCAATTTGAAACAAAAAAATTAAGACCAACAAATTGGAATATCGCCAAAAAAATTTACATTGATTTTTTTGAAGGATTAAAAAGAATATAATGATCTTTTTCAAAGATAAAGAAGAATATATTGACTATTTTTTTTAACAAGCCAAAATAAAATTACAATAATACTGCTATATCATTTTCCTCGACACAAGGTGTACCGAATATATTGACTAAATTTGATGAAAAAAAACAAAAGCATAAAATATAAATCTATAAAGTTATAAAAAAAAAGTTGTTTTTTCATTTCTTTTCTTATCTTTGGAAATGAAAAAGATTTATTTTTATAAATTTCAGCTTGTTCTCCACGCAAACTTGAACGCCACGCAATAAATATCTTCTACTTCTTACTAGAACTTTCTTGAGAATCCCCGAACCCAATCCAATTCACCTATCCCCATCACAAAACAGAACCTTCCAGATACACATTTACCACCCTATATAAACCCCAACCCTCACATTTCATTACTCATTCCCATACATTCATATTTTCATCTACGTTTATCATCTATTTCTTTCTGGTTCGAACTCGAAACCTTACATTAGTTTGTTATTACAATGCCGACGCGAACCGTAGGAACAATAAAACAAGACTGGGAACCAGTGGTTCTCCACAAAACCAAACCAAAAGCACAAGACCTCCGTAACCCAAAAGCAATAAACCAAGCCCTCCGAACCGGAGCAGAAGTTTTAACAGTCAAAAAACCAACAGCCGGTTCAAACAAAAAAGCAACGGCCGGTCCGGTTTTAAACGCGAGGAAATTAGATGAAGCGGCTGAACCGGCAGCGTTGGAGCGGGTTGGTGGAGAAGTGAGACACGCGATACAGAAAGCGCGTTTGGATAAGAAGATGAGTCAGGGTGATTTAGCGAAATTGATTAATGAAAGGGTTCAGGTTGTTCAGGAGTATGAGAATGGTAAAGCTGTTATTAATCAAGGTGTTTTGGGGAAGATGGAGAAGGTTTTGGGGGTTAAACTTAGGGGTAAAATTGGAAAATAAAATTATGTTTTGAGGGTTTTTTATGTGTGGTGGAGTTTGGGAATGTTGTGTTTTTTGTTGGATCTATGATGATTGTAATGGAATTTTTATGTTAATGTAGATAATGTTGTGGTTGTTATCTATCAACAATTTTTATTTTTATCTTGGTGTTATTGATTTGTTATTATTTTTTTCAAAAATGATAGATTAATTTAAAAGATCAATCTCACTCTTGATGAGCAATGTTTACTTCTAGATGGAAATTAGACTGAGGAAATTTGAACTTGAGACGAGTATACTTTAAGCTTTAAGGTCTTTATTCGACCAACTCATGTTGTAATTATTGTTTTGTTAATTAATTTTGGGATCATATTAGCTCATTATGATGATTGTTGATGTTATGCGATTTTTTTTTAATTATTAACGGTTTTGGCGTTATCCAAAGTTACCTTTTGTAATAGGTCAGATCTTTTATAGATGTGTAAATGGACACCTGGTCTGAAATAATATACTTGGTTGTTTGTAATTCATGGATTATTGTCATCGTCATGAGAGAGTTGTGATTTGATCACAAGGTGATTGGGCTGTGATTCCTCTAAGGATTGGATTTTGGTCTTCAGAACAAATTTTTAATGTCAATTGATCATAAACATTTTATTGATCTTTTGTTTATAAAATAAATGTGAAGAGAGGAATGTAATCATTGGGATCAATAAACTGATTTAAAAGATGGCTGGTTTTCTCAGTTATTTCAGTTAGTTATTGGAAAATTTGAACAAGAGAACCAAGTAGGAAGTTTAAGTTTTCACTGTGAGGATTAGAATGGAGGTTATATGATTGTCAAGGTCAAAAGTAATATAGGCTATATATAGGTTGCATACACCTTTTTTCCTGTTTTGCTTTGTATTATTTACTAAAATATTTACAAGACTATATGAATTTAAGCAATATCAACATCTCATCACATACATAACTTATTAAAGTACATGCATATATGAGTATGTTGGAGCTGGAATGTGGAATCTGTTAGCTACTGGGATCAAGCAGATGTTTTTGTGGAGCTGAATTTTTAAATCCTGTAGAATTTCACAAAGCTTACCCTGCATGACATTGTGATGATTTTGTCGTGCTTATGGAAGCGAAGAAATGAGAAGGTATGTGGAGAACGAGAAGAAGAGGCATGTTGTGTCACTCAACATAGCTCGGGAATTGCTTAGAGGATGGCAGCATGTTTGCTCGCATTCCACAATTGATCAGTTTGCGGCAGGGGGGGGAACTAAAATGCAACATTGACGCGACTCTTTTCAAACATCAAGAATGATTTGGTATCGGAATGTGCATTAGAGATTCCACAAGTCAAATTTGTTAGCGCAAAAACTGCGTGGTTTAACGGCTGTCCACCACTGACTGAACCAGAAGATTGGGCTTTAGGAGAGCACTCACTTGGCTTGGTGAGTTGGGAATATTGAAGTTAACCATTCAACCGGATTGCAAAGCTGTGGTGGTCTGGTGGATGGTATCATTGATAATTCTAGAAACCAAACTGAATTTGGAGTCATTTTGGATGACATGTAGATCTTTTTTTGAATTTTCTTTTCTTCCAAATTTTATGACAAGTAGTCGGAGACAAACATACTATGTCGCGCATAACATAGCTAGGGCGTCCATGTTTTATATTAGTCACCATGTTTTTTGATTTCATCCCAACTTAGATTGCTACGCTTATTTTGAATAAAATGCATTGAGTTTGGTTTTGTTAACAAAAAGAATAATGAGTAAGTTGGGTTCAATTTGGATTAGATCATCATTTTTCGAACTCTGTATGTCAAAATTTACACCAACCACTTGTGTTTGATCCCAATGCTAAACCGATCCAATCTAACGACAGAAGGTCGGTTTTCACCTCTCTTTTTAGTTTACCAATATTTGCATGAGTTAAACTTATGCTATTGTAACCAAAACAAATTTAAACCCCTGCTAAGTATAAAACAGAAGTTGAGTTAGATCATAATGTTTAAAGTTTTCAACTTGAGTTCAATTCCTGAAATAATTATTGACCAAACTTTACTTACCTTAATCAAACTCTGGATTACCATGAGGGTTAACACACACAAAAAAGTTTTTAACCATAAGGCTTTGATAAATTAGCAAAGACATGCATACAAAATTGGTTGGATGTAACATAAAATAGATCTTATAATGTTATTATTATGAAGAAGTATACAAGGAAAAGATCCATTTGTTCACTATTGTTTACACTCTCAAATACACGTAACCCAAATACAAAGAACATTCAAAGCCAAGGAGAATTGTAAATGGGAGTTACAACAGATTTAACTTGCAAATACTTATGTAATGATTCCAATCCAAAATCTCTTCCAAACCCACTCATCTTGTAACCTCCATAAGGAATATCATTTCCAAAGACAAAGTAGCAATTAATCCAAATAATTCCTGCTCTAATGGACCTTGACACAGTGTTTGCTATATCCAAATTCTTTGTCACAATTCCTGCTGCTAAGCCATATCTTGTATTGTTGGCACTTTTGATTGCTTCCTCAATAGTCCTATTTTTTATTCATGTACTATAATTCATTATTCATGAACAACCTTACTATATAACATCTCTTTACTATCATAATTACTTCAAAAACAACATCAATAAACAATTTGGATTTGGTGGTATCTGCATCACGCAGTTTTCGATCTCAATCGTGCGATCTCCAATTACTGGTCGAGATCATTTTAAACTGATTTTGTTATCATGTAATCTAAACCATTGGATCTCAGATTAACGGTCCAGGATCGGAAACTGCTTTATAACAATCGTGATCGAAAACTGCGTATAACTACGTCTTTTGTTCATTGGAGCAAATCATGATCTAAAATAAGTATAAAAGGAAATTTTCGACCGCTAAACTTTAGTCCATATGGAAAATTTATTTATTTTTAGTCCCTATAGTTCGCCTAAAAAATTTGTGTTTGTAATCGTTCGTTTGTATTTTACGGAATCAAAAGTGCAAAAATTTTAATAGACTAAAGTTGAATAACTTACTTGAACTTCATGAGTGCCATGACAGGACCAAATATTTCATCTTGTGCTATACGCATGTCCTCCTAATGAAATTATCATGAACAAAAAGAAAAAACAAATATGATGGTTAGGTTATTTGAATATTTTGAAGGTACTCCATATAGTATATGATATTTCTCTTGAGTTGAATTTCACCTTAACATTGGAGAAAATTGTAGGCTCAATGTAGTAACCCTTGTCTCCAATTTTGTTACCACCTGTTAAAAGGGTTGCTCCATCTTTCTTTCCATGCTCAATATATGAAATAATTTTTTCAAATTGCTTCTTGTCAACCTACAATGAAAAACTCTTGGTTATTACTAGAAATATAATACAAATATGTGAAATATGTCTTTCACGCCTAGCGTGGGTCTGGGTCCAATTCCCACATTGCAATTTTTAATCTGGCCCTGATCTTAACCTGGCTTTGATACTATGTTAAATGAGTTTGTATCTCATCCCAAAAGATAGCTCAAAAGATGAGGGTACTCAAGCATATTAACCTGAGCGATGTGGGACTAAAAACGAACTACAAACAACTTCAACATTGCTAAGTTCATACCTGAGGCCCTTGTTGAACTTTAGGATCAAAAGGATCGCCAACAACCCAAGCTTTTGCTTTCTCCACCAACTTCTTCTCAAATTCATCATAGATTCCTTCTTGAACAAACACACGAGAACCCGCAACACAAATTTCTCCCTGGAACCATGCAAGAATTGAAAAATCAGAACTTGTTAGAAGCTACACAGTTCGATTGTTTTGTAAAAACTAAATAGTAGTGTTTAAAAGAAAATAAATACGAGAAACACAAACAAAGAACACACGACATTTGAACACGGTGTTAGGTCAAAAATTCACCTTATTAAATACAATGCCAAGAAGAGCAAGTTCAGCAGCTTTATCAACATCAGCATCATCAAAAATTAAGAGGGGTGATTTTCCTCCTAATTCAAGTGAAACTGGTTTCAAATTACTTCTAGCTGCAGATACCATTATTTCGCGTCCTACTTCTGTTGAACCGGTAAAACTAACCTACACAAACACAATCAAGGTAATTTCATTAGTCTTATGTTACTTTAAATCATGGTACTTTCAATATGCTTGTGACATTTAAAACTTACCTTATCAATGTCCATGTGTGAGCTTATTGCAGCTCCTGCAGTTGCACCAAATCCAGGTACTACATTGAGTACTCCATCTGGAATTCCAGCCTTCAAAAGATGAAAAGCAAGAAAAACTAATCAAATTAGTCTTAGAATTTAGATTAATTTATAGTTTATAGAAGCTTCTCAATGAAAATTAGTCCTAAAATTTGGGTTAGAACTAACTCGACACGACAAACATAATTGGTAAGGGATGTCTTCCACTTATAAATGTTTTTACGGATCATAGCACATCCAATGCGACACTATGAGAAAACAACTTATAGCTGATAGATTATTGTTGAAGCCTCGTTTCTGAAATGATTTTCTACCTCCTATTTTTTATCTATGTTCGTTAATAACCCGTAGTTAGCATTTGTTTTGGAGTGTGACCCAAGTAACCTGATTACGGGTGACCTAACTGATCTTTAATAGACAAAACAGACTTTTAAGGTCAATGATGCGACCACTTATATATACTTTTCAAACCATATCACATCTAATGTGATATTTTCAGCGATAAGTTTATAATTGTTTCCTTACACAAAAGTCCTTATAAACTAATATAATTCTAGACAAGTTAAATAAGCAAATTTTTGAAAAAATTGAGATGCAAAAGCATGTCTTTCACATTTAAGTACAAGAACCAATTGTTTCAAAATATATAGTCATTGCAAGATTCTTTAATATATAATTTTTCTTACAAGTGCATCTTGAGAAGTTTATGCAAACTATATACTACTCTAGACTTTAATATGAGCAAAAAAAGTACACGGACACAACCAGTGTACTTTTTTGCTTATATTTAAGTTCAGATGGAGTACGTTTGAATCGTCAAGTGGTTAAAATGTACAAGTCAATTATGTTTGATAAGAAAATTTTCCGACCACAAGGAATCAAAATACTTGAACATAAATCTCACATGCGAATGTTACTAAATGAATTAAGTAACGAAGCTTGAAAACTAAATGAACCAATTTTCTTTAACCTTACCTCTTTAGCAAGATGAGCATAAAACAAAGCAGAGAGAGGTGTTTGTTCAGCAGGCTTAAGAACCATAGTACAACCAGCAGCCAAAGCAGGAGCAACCTTAGCAGCAAACATTGTACTAGGAAAATTCCAAGGAATAATGTGTCCAACAACACCGATTGGTTCCATCAAAGTATATGCGTGCATCTCCCGAGCAGGTTTTAAAACCTCACCGTGAATTTTATCCGCAGCACCGGCATAGTAACGTATTGTATTTGCTACTCCAGGAATGTCAACAGCTTTGCAGAAAGTGTATAGTTTTCCAGCATCTATTGTATCTAATGCTGCTATTTCTTCTATGTTTTGTTCAATTAAGTCTGCCCATTTCAGCATGATTTTTGCTCTTACCTGATTAATTAACAAACCATATGTCAAGTTTTAATATATGCTGCAAAATATAGATTGAACCAAAGTATATAGGTCATGCTTTGATAAACAACTTAATTAACTGTTTATGTATAAGCTATTTCTACAACAAAAGGTAAAATAAGTCAACATGTTTTCATAAACTATCATGGATAGATTATCGAAATAAGCTGAAAATAGCTTAAGTACATGCCATAAGTGATTTTCCAGAAGTTCTCAAAAATAATCTCACTAGTGTTTATATCAATAGATGAATTCAAATAGTTCAATCGAAAGAAGACTGTAACTTTTTTTAACCATGACGTACTACATTTATTTATGTATGTAGCATTTTTTTTTAAGAAGTTAAATTAGTCCATTTAAGTTGGCATCAGAGAGAATCGAACCTGAAACTTCAAGGAGGAGCATACTTCGAAGTCCAAGTCAATATCACCAGGTCAACCCAAGTGGGTTATTTATGTAGGTAGCTTAATTACATTTTGTGATTTGCATTTAACTCTATCATTTTTTATGTACGTTAAGCATCAAGGCAGTTAAACATCAACTCCTATCATTCAATATCAGAACACCAACTCTATAACAAATGATTGGTGTGAGTGTTATAAACGTTGTTCCATTTCAACCAATAAAAAAACCATAAAACAGAATGTGAATCCAATGACAGTGATATGCAATTTAAAGAAAAATATTTCTGTGGTGTAGGCCCGTTGCATTATAAGTAACAGCCTAGCTAGGGCTAGAAGGATTGTTGGACTATTTTGTACACTAAATAGTCACGGGTTTTGAAGTGAAACCACATGACACGTCAGAAACACATCAATATATCTTATCAAAGACCGTTGTTTTGTCTTATAAACATAACATATAAAAGTTGAGTAGTTGTGTTGTACCATGCATTATGCATGCAACTTGGAAAAGTTTATAATTATATTAGTCAATTGAAAAAAGTAGAGACTATTAAATTTTTTAAAAATGAAAAATATCTATTAAATCTTTAAACAATAATTAAAAAATGTTAAGAGTTTTATGTGTAGTTTTAAAAAAAATTGATGATATAAATGTCCACTATTAATCATGAAAAGATCTGCTTCAGGTTGAATCCTATGGGTTCACCATATCATGAACGGTCTAAAGGCTCCAAGGAAGTTGACAAAAATATTTTCATACTATTCAGACATCGTCATGTCTAGAACATAATTCAAATTTAAATATTTTTAATGACATGTGCTATCAAGTACGTTTATGGTTTTCAATGTTTGAAAATTGTTTAAAGTTCCGATGTTGATTGACATCTCCACCTTCAAGGAGAAGTTCAAGGTCTATACATCTTTTACTTTTACAGTTGAGATAATGTAATGGTTAATTTGATTCTACATAGACAAAAAAAAACATATAAATTAAGTTTGAGCACTAATATTCGTTTTCTTTGTTTTTTGTCGAATTGGCACAAATTAGATCATCCTCACAATAGTGAGATGAATAATATCATAAACATCTAATATTCATTGTGTTTGTTTTAAGTTATAGAATTATATACATGGGAGGAATGATATTTTTAAGAATCTTATTATCCAAAATATTATTTAGTTTAAAAATATAAAATTAAAATAATACAAATAAATAAAGAAAAGTGAATAGTTATTCGTAGATGCATTTTATTTCCATGGGAGTTTCTAAAATAACTCTAAAATGTTAATATGTAAAAAAAAGGATTAAATTATGCTTGTGTAGAAAAAGTTTACACTAATTATAGACAAAAGTTAAATCCTTTTATTTAATTCTTAGAATATGGAGGGTCCTTTGTGTAGACAAAAAACTAAGAATAGAGGGTCCTATTATTATAATACCAGTTTCTAGTTTACTTTCAATTTGTTGGTTAGACGGTCAGCTCATTAAGAATAATAAATAGGAGGTGATCCCCACTTTTATTGGCAGGATCGTTTCTGAAATTTTGGTGTCCTGGGGCAAACTTACAATTTGAGTTCTAACTAATATATATATATATATATATAAACATCAAACTTGTTAAAAAAAAACTAAGCAATTTTTTTAGAGCCTAATAGAACTCTAAAAAAAAATTGGGGTCTAAATTTCGTACTTTTTTTTGGGCCTAGTGCGGTCGCCCTGGCTCAAATACGACCATGTTTAAGGGTGATTAGGACCATTAAACTACTTTGGATGAAACTTGGAACCATTCAAAATAAATTTTATTTTGTAAGTTTAGTTTTTGGGTTAATATTTGTGTAGTCAACCTTATTTTGTGAGTTAATATTTTATGTTATCACTATTTTGACCAGATTGAACTTGAGAATGTGCTGTTTACGTATTATATTTGGAAAAGTCCATTTCTGAGTGATAATACTACTTGACTTTGAGGGTTGAATTGAATTACTCAAAAATTTCATTGTTGTTAATAAGTCTGCAAAACAATTGTAATATAACTACCTGCTTGCATCAATAGGATTTAGTTGTTTGGAAATAAAAATTTAAAATCACAAATAATTCAATTGCAATATCAAGTGACATAATTAATGAATAATCAAACATGTAGTAGTTGATTAATCACTTTTTATAATAGTACTACCTCATTATGCAATTTTCGGAGTTTTCATATACGCAATGTCTCTACCAACTAAGTTAAACTCATAAGGACGTAAAAACTAACAAATTAACAATTAACTTACTAACGTTAATTGTTTAAAAAAAACATTTCATCATTTCTTTAATGATATCCCTAACTATTTGAACTCTTTTATTAAAAAAACAAGTAGGAGTTCTTTTTTAATTATTTGAACTTATTTTCTTTTAATCAACATATTAGCAATGAATTCTATAAAAAGATTAATAAATTATTATTTTTATAAAAAATATCAAATCACAGATATTACTGTCTCTTTTTATAGGTTCACTACACATTTTTCGTATCAAATACTTCCCTAAAAAATATATTCAAATACTACTATATATTCTTCTCATTTGGTCAATGGATATATATTCTTGTCATTTGGTCAGTGGATTCTATTTCTAATAAAACCAAACTAGTTGTGCCAACCAAAGAGACAATGCGTGTATATCGTGCAAAACAAGGCACAAGGGGGCTGCCGGAAGAAAATGTCTAACAACAGTAGTTATAATATTTTTTTTTGTTAAATAGTTTAGGGTTTTGGTCAAAAAAAATAAAATAGTTTAGGGTTTATATATTCACCCTTTAAGCTGAATCAGAAATTTGAGGCGTAAACCTTGACTTATACATATTGTAATGTTTCTATCAATTGAATTATATTTATGGACACTAGTGGTTTTAATTATTTTTAGGGGGAAAGTAGTTATAATTTATTGAATGATTTTGGTTTTAGTTATTTTTAAGGGAAAGTAGTTATAATTATTGAATGATTTTTTTTTTTATCAATTTTTTGTTAATAAAATTTAAGATGAAAAGATGATTTCCAAATCAAAGGAATAGAAGAGTGAAAGCAATGTTGAGGAATAAAAGTATTTACATTAATTAGGTCCAGCGAAAAGCACTAACACGGTTCAATAAATATTTATTATATTATTCGTGAATCATTAACATGTGTGATTATTTGTCAAAAAAAATACATGTGTGATTATGATACATATTAGTATCACCTTTTTTCTTTTACCAAAAATTTATGAATGATTTATTCAAAAAATATTCTTCTATGGTCACAAACATAAAAAAATAGTGTTTGGACACACATATAAAGAGATTTTTTTAATAATAAAAGAAATTGATAAAAAAAAACAGTAATATTTTGAAGATAAATATCTCTTAGATGCGTTTGATTTGTTAAAAATGGAGGACAAGATAAGATAACTTCAGTTGCACAATATTTGATTTGTAAAATTGTTTATGTGACAAGTCAAACCGGAGGTAAGGGTGAGAAAAACAGAAAACTAAACCACAACACAACTTGTCCCACGTGCAAGTTATTTAAAATACAAAAATAGTATTTTGTCCGTCAAAAACGGTATAAGACAAAAAATTATTCAACACTGTAAAAGTTTGTGTTGTGTTGTTCTGTCTTATGTTGTGTTGTTATGTTCAATACATATTATTTAGCAAATCAAACACATCCTATGCATGTCTATGATCATGTTCATTTATATTTGTGACCATTGAAGAATATTTTATTACGTGACATTAACTATAGAAACTAAGTCAAATTAAATTGTGGCATAAACTAAAAAAATAAAGGTTCAGCCAAAAGGAGTAGAAAAATGGAAATTTAATTAAATTAAATGAAATAAAAAGAGTGGGAGAGAAAGATAACATACAAAACCGGGCATTCGAGGCCATGGACCATCATCGAAAGCGACACGTGCCGCTTTTACAGCAACATCAATGTCTTCTTTTGTTCCCTCTGCTATCTTTGTTATCACCTCTCCACTTCTTGGATCTATTGTCTCAAACTCTTTTCCTGTTTTTCCCATTTTAAATACTCTATTAGACAGAGAAAAAAACACCAAAAAGGTTTTATTGGTTACTTTTAACAAGCTTTTTGAAAGTACAAAATATGTTTCTCTTGGAGATATTTAGTCTATGATTATGAACTTTATCAATTAAAACGTCTTTGAATTTGAAAACTACTTTTAAATAATTCTAGTTGATTTTTTATGTTTGAAGGACTATTTTGACTTATGAATACACAATCAAGAACAATTTATAAATTTTGATACATTGATGAACTATTATATCTATACATTAAACATGGTTTCAATTACAACACTGTTGAACTAATTGCATTGCTAAAAAAATATGTTGTATCAATTCATTCATACTTTTCATTTTTACTTATAGATAATAACGTATCTATGTAATGTCAACCTATTATAAGTTAAAACCAAGTTATACAAAAGAAAAAGCAAGTAAATTAGTTTAAATAGTTAATGAACTACATCAAAATGTGATTGTTTAAGGGAATCTCAATTAGAATCCTTTGTTAAACAATTTTTGATAAGACCAAACTTTAAATTATTAAAACACCTTTACCGTAGAGATTGGAGGGTTAAAAAAAAAATATAAGTTAAAACACACCGACGTATTGAATTAATATGTATTTTAAAATTTTACCTGATAAAAACAAAATGTTACTATCAAATAATAAATTAATCAAATTCAATTTTGTATTTGATCAAAAGGCATAAAAATCAAGCGGTTATGTGTATTCCCTTTTTTTTTGGTCTTATTCTTTATCTATTACTATACACTTCATAATTCAAACGGAACTATATACAATATTAGTAAAAGGTAGGGAAATGATTCTTTTGACAGCAAATATGATATCTTCTCCTCTAAAATAAAATAAAAATTATATCTTCTGATTTTTTTTATTTTATGTTTTAATATGTGTAAGTTGTAGAAAATAATGTTAAAATAAAAAGAAAGAGACAATAAGACAAATATATAAAATGTCACATACTGTATTTTTATTTTGATATTCAAATAACTCGGGTAAAATGTAATATAATTTATAAATAAAAAATAAAAAAATAAAGAAAAACACGATTAATCACATTGTGATATGTATATACAAATAGTTTTAATACATCCGCGCGATACATGATTAATCACATTTGAATTAATCACAATTTTAGTTTTGAGTTGAACTAATCATCTATTGAACTAAATTAATCATATTTAACTAGATATCCTAGATGTATGAAAAAAAGGGTCTACACCAAACATTTTTTATTTAACATGCACTAGTTGTATTGTAGGCCTCATGATGTACTATCATGATTTAAGAATGAGTGAATTACGGTTGTGGCCAACTCTTATCTAACCATCATACTCCATTTATGAGTCCAAGCATTGAAACTTTATGCAACATAAATTTCATATTTCATTCATCTATACATACGTGTAAAATTGTGTGCCGTGTACTATCATTCAACTTTCATGTGACAAAAAAAGGGAAAAAAAACTTAAAACTAATACTAATAATCTAGAAGGTATGATAAGCTTGAGAAACAATGAATTTTTGTTGAAGAAGTTAAATCAGTCTATCCAAATTGGTATGATATTGGAATAATCAAACACAAGACCTTGATAAAGAGCACATTTTTAGGTCTCAAACCAATACTACCAAGTCAAACAGAGTGGGTTGAGAAACAATGAAAATTAATCTATAGAAAGAAGAAAAACTTGAAATAAAGGGGAATTAAAGAAGAAAAGGAGTGATAAGAGAAATGGAAAGATGTAAAATTAGTGAAGAACCTGAAAGGGAATCAACAAATTCTCCATTGATGAAGAGTTTGGTGAACTTGATGGTGGGAATCTCTAGAGAGAAATTGGACTTGCCATTGGAAGAAGGTAGAGTCATCTTTGTGTGTTTCCCAAAGAAACTAGAGTCAAATCACAAGACAACTCGGAACTTGGAAGAAGGTGGATTTCAAAGAAATGGGAAGAGACCCTTATTTTTATAGACAATGACTGAGGATATGGGGACATATAAGAACGTGTGGGCAGAGGAGTAAAATGTGACACATTTTGTCATATTTGACACATAAACGTGTCCTTTTTAATATTCAAATTAATTTCAAATGGATGAATTCTTTTTTGGTTTAATTTATATACACGGTCAAAGTAATTTTTTCCACACATGTATTTTACAACATATTATCGCATCATTTATCGAGTATGACAAATCATATATTTTTAATCTATCAAAATATGTATGTGTGATAACATATTATTAAGTACATATAAAATTTCTTTAAGAACATGGATGTTATCAAGCATCAAATCCTCTCTTTTCAACAATATCTTTGATAGTCGCTTTTTTATCAGGTAAAATCAACGTAAGTCAAACCACTTTATATAGTTTCTATTTTTAGAGTGTAAGATTTACATTGATTAGAGTAGAGGTTAGAGATAATGTTAAAAGGAGAGTGTTGTTAACAACTACTCTATATTGAACGTGAAATTTTACTTCCTAACCACATGTCATGAAGCACAACTAGGAAATTTTTGTTGTTGTTTATAGCATAAAGTAATGGTTTTTTTATAGCATAAAGTAATGGGTACCTAGAAAATAATGCATCCACAAAACAAAATAATGCATTGGATGCAATATAAAATTATGTGATTATAGTAATTTATTTGAAATAAAATAATACACGGTTCATTACATTTGCAGAGGGTAGGGTCCAATATTATTTTCATTTTTTTAGGGACAATAATAAGACAAGATAGGTCCTTGAAAATCAGGTGAACTCTCCATTGTAAAAGAGATAAAAATATTAGAAGAAACCAAAACTAGGTAACTGAAAAGAGGAAAGCTAAAGTTTCACAATTATGATATTTGAGGGACTAAAAATGAAAATTAAGCATTTATCTTGAACTCAATATTACAATCTGACTGTTTCATGAAAGTGAATTTCTACTATATGGTATTGAAAGCAATTTTCATGAAAAATGATATCTTTCTCACTATTTTAGCAGCATTGGTTGATGTTAAGTTAAGGGAATAATCAGTCCTTCTCCTGATTTTTGTAAATATGTTTATAATCGATAGGTTCCTATATCATTTTTGAGGAGTGATATGCATCCTCTTTTTCTAATGAGAAGAGATTCTCCCATGACTTTATTATCAAGTGAAATCCAAACTGCATATTTTTTATTACCATCTTCGGTTTTAATGTATTAAAAAGAAATGAAGGCTTGAGATACGCATCAGTCTTCATTCGTGAAAATTTTATGGGAGAGGAGATAGACTTTCTAACATATTTTTATTGGATAAAATTCATGTGCATATCATAATTTGAAAATAGATCTCAAATAACAGGGTGATATTCACATTAATTTCATCTGATAGAAGAATGAGTGTCGGAGAAAATATAAAAAAGAAAGTGTTCTTAAAAAAATCGAAAATCTAACACCAAAACTTATTAATCTAATACCAAAAATTTATGTCTAATGATAAAAGAAAAAGAAAAATAATAGAAAGAAAACTTAAAAAAACAAAGGATATGAAGCAACCGACTCAAACAATGAGCCTATAGAGCAATTTCAATATTAATAGCAAAAAGAAAAGTCCAAATTCTTTTTCTCTTTCCTAACCCACCGGAAATGGAAAATGTAGCATACAACACAAGTCATTGATTAGAGTTGCATTTGTTCAAAAATCACTTAAAATACATCAAAAATCATGATTTTCACAACATGCTTTTTCAAATCTAAAATATATCTTTTAAAATAATATTTTAAGAAGTAAAATGTTGGCAAAGCGCCCAAGCCAATCACGTGAACAAGATTTACACAAAAAATGCATTTTTTTTAACCCAATCTCATATGCACAAGAAACTCTCGTTTAGTTTATGATAATGAAGAAAGTTCTCTTGTACTAACTTGTATACAAGTTTATATCTCAAATATTTATATATAAAGACTCTAAAGGAAGCAAATTCAAACAAACTAAGGATTTGAACTTGTTGAAATATCACTCAAAAACAACATTTTCTAGTCTCACTTTTAATTCATTTTTTTACATAATTAGTCTAAGTTTGATTTATTCAGTATTGTAATTGTGAAATTTCACTCCCTAACGTTGAACTATAAAAAATAAATGATTATATTTGCACAATTCTAAAATTTTGAGGGAAATCAGCAAGTCACATCCAGTAAAAATTGACGTGGGGACAAAATACAATATGCTATATATTAGAGACGATAAAGAAACTCATATTTATGTCTCTAAATTCTATTTCTATTTCAACTTTTTCTAACAACGATAAAGAAACTCTACCATGACAATAGTCATTTTAAACATATAACACACAGTATCTTTCATTAAAATAAAAAAAACATAAAGTACCATTTGTTTTTTCTGAAGTTACTATGTTATTTATAGCAAGTTTTCATAAATTTTTAACATAAAGTAATTTAATTGCTGTATTTTTTTGGTTCGAATTATATAATGCGAAGGAAGATATTTTAGTAAAAAAAGGAGGATGCGTGAGAATTTTGAAGGGTGGAAAAAGAAATTCTCCAATTTGGCAGTGAACTATATTCTATATGGAGGTGGCAACAACCCATTTCTATTTTATTCAGGCTTTCTTTGGTTTTTATTAATTTTTTGTTGCTTTTACTTTTCCCACCACATGTGATTCTCACATGCTCTATTTTTCTTTCCGAAATACTCTTTGTGCGGATTTTATAATCCAAACCATGTTTAGGATTATATAATTCAAAGTCATGCATTGCTCAAATTTAAAAAACAAGACTCGAATATAATATTAAGAAGACATAATTAGAAATGACCAAAATTAAAATTTATTGTAAAACAAAAAAGTAAAGAGACAAAAATGAATCAAATTCTCATTATATTATTAAATCATATATTTTATACTACATTTACATTAATATTGAAGCTTTTTACACAAAATTATTAAACACATAATACTAAACCTATGGTGCAAGAAGATGGAGGGGGAAAAAGACTGTGGTAAGGTTTGTTCACTATATAGGGAGATTGAGACTTTGATGATCAACCTTACACTCAAACAGATGGTGCCAATTTACAGTGGGCACCATGCCCTTTGACCATTCATACAATCCCTAAAATATTAGAGTAACTTTTTTGTATGAAAGATTAACAGTAGAAGCAATTTGTAGAAGAAAAGAGAACGAAAGAATGCGAGATGGAATGAGATTCCGTGAAGGATTGATGAGTATTTATAGGGAGGAGTTTGTGAAAGATGGTGCATAGAGTGTAACGGTCTATTAATCATGGTAAAAAACATGGTAAAATTGGTCTGACTAGTCAAGGGACCCAAAGAACAAGCTGTTCAACGAGTCAGTCATGTTGCCCAAGCCACCGTCCACACTCAGAACTAGTTCACACTATTTACATTTATATCCCTTCAAAGACACTAGCATAACTCACCTCTCAGATTCAAAACTTGTCTTTTTAATTTACTCTTCAAATACAAACTTTTTTGTGGTCCACAAGTGCATCAGACTTTTGATAATCCGAAATATCACAAATAATCTAGGGTTAACAGTGCTTTACCCCCTATAATATAGGCCATTTCAGGTTTACCCTCTGTAAAAAAAAAAAATTAGATTCCATCCCTGTAAAATGAAGATTCTTCAAAAATAGACTTTGATCTCATTTGACAATGTAACTAAGGTGATGTGACGTTGTTAGCCTGAATTTTCATGTGTTTGTTTTTGACAGGTAAGGCTACAGTCGAAGAGGAGTTTCTTCAAGTTCAAATTGGAAGCAACCGTGTTCAACAAAATTCAGTGTTTGTAAACCATTTCAAGTCTTTTGAATTCGACTAGAAAGAATTCAAATTCTCTCTAAAAGTCAAGATCAAAGGTCCATGACACGTGAAAACAGAGTCAAGCTTGAAGTCATATAGTTTAGGACGGTTGGCTTTTAAATTATTTTTTTATGTATAAATAGTAGTTTTTCATAGGAAAATGAGGTCACAAATCATTATCAGAATTCTCATACTCGAATTATCCAAGCATAGAAAGAAAAGAGTAACAAAGAATGCATGTAACATGATTTGATGAACCATTTACTTAATGCAATGCAATTTCATTTCTTTTAAACTTCTTTATTTTCATCTTTAAAGTTAAGTTTACTTTCAAATCACTAAAAACTTGTTCAATTCAGTCGAATCAAGCTTTAATCTTCATCTTCTTCATATTTAAACTCATGAACATGACGAACATTCAAACAATTTCTAAAATAATATTGCACAACATGTCTAGGATTTCTAGTTTGATCATGCAAGTAACTTTTTAAAACTAACACTTTTTAAGAGAAAATCTATCTAATATTTTCTTCATCAATTTCTTTTAAATTTTTTGAGCATAAATCTAACATTTTCAGAAATTTTGAAAATGCTAAAACCTTGTTTTCATTTCTTCGATAAATACATCATTTCTAGCTTTTCTTCCATCTTTACTCTATAACAATTGTTTACTACTTGCTAGTAGTTTAAATACAAAATATATTTTATGAAAAGAAAACTGAAAATGTTTTCATAAAGTAAACGAGACTTAAAATAATAATAAAATGAAAAGAATAAAACATGGTATTATTTTTTTACATATTTTCTTAAACATATTTTCTTAATAGTGTAGGAGGGCATAGTTTAGTCGAAACAATAAGTCACTTATTTTTGAAATGTTCAATTTTTTACTCTGCACAACAATAGAAACAAGCATCATATGAATCATTCTTTTATATATTCAATATTTTGTTCAACTATAGTCGAGGTGAGATTAATCGTTCATACTCGAATCCAAACCACGAATGGTGTTTGCATATGGATCATTTGCATGGACTATCTTTTGCAATAAGGAGTTTGACTAAGAAAAAGCAATGCAGAACATAAAAATTCAGATGTAAGACTGGCTGAAAACCAAGGTTAAGGCTTTGACTTTACTATTCATAAGTGGTACTCCAATCAATGTTCAATGGTGTGCTCATTGTGTGATGTGCAATGCACTTCTATATTTAGTCAGTCAAGGGTAGGTGGCATTTGCCTTGTTAGGCATGCACTTCAATTTTTGAGTAGTTTTTAGTTGCTAGATTAGATTGTGTAAGGTTGTATGCGACATGTTTCAATTGTACAACATTCCACATTTTTATTTTGGCTAACCAGTACCCTCAAGACAATGGTTAAGAAATCTACAAATAAAAATTTTATCTTGAAAATATAAAATGTTACTTTTGATTAATACCCTTAAGACACTAGTTAGCATTCTCATTTTTTTTCATTAAAACTTTCTGTGGTTCTACAACAATAAAGACTTTTCTTTTTCTCTAAAAAAAAAGCTTGAATAAAATTTGATAGACAAACCGTTCATTGCCTTAAAACAAATGGGGAAATACTACTTTTCTTCATCTTTAAAAGAGAAAATTCTAAAATAATGAGTTAACGTAGACTTAAAAAAATTAATATTGTGTTGAGAGGGATGACAATACAATTCTCTTCCTTGAAAAAGCAAACGTTCCCTTACTAGAGTCACAAATTAAATACCATATTTGATCCGATTTGAGGATTAATCCTATACTCTATAACTATGTTAATACTTTGGGATGCTTACTGCGCTTACTAATATCTCTACCAACGGAAATTCAAAAAAAATAAAAATAATATTAAGGTAGTTAAAGTTATATCTTGTTGTGTAAATTGGATATCCTTTTCGCATAACCGTACTAATAATTTAAAAAATTAAAGTATACAGATACATTTGTTTCATAAATCTATAAATTAACAATTATTTTTATGAAATAATGAGTTTTTTTTAAATGAATGAAATAATGAGTTATTTTTTGAGTTTTATATTTTAGAAAATATCATTTTCATTAAAAAAACATAATTTCATTGTTTTTAAGAATTATACTAATTTTTTTTTACATATTATCGTAAAAAATAATCAATACTGACTATTTTGAGTAATACAAATTCTGAAAAATTAAATTTTATTTCATTGACACTTTTGTAAATAATATTTAGTTATTATATATTTTTTGGTAAATAATATTTATTTTCTTATAATTTTAAATGATAGGAAATAATTATTTTATTTTTTTAAAAAAAGCTTATTTAGTTGTTAGTTTAAAAAATGATTGTGCTGATACATGTCAAATTTTCGATTGTACCATAGAAATTGTATATTTTTTTTGCTAAGCAGGGAGAAAGACAGACATCAGGAGGCCGCAACGACATCCCAACTAGGTTGGCACCTCGGGAAGCCTCCGTCCTATTTTTTATATTGGTACGTAATAATAGTTATTAATAACAATAGTCTTTAGAAACAGACACATACAAGTGAAGAAACTGAGATTTGAACCCTCATCATGATGTCAAATAATTTCAACATTTTAGCCCATTGAGGCAGGACTTGTGGACAAATATGTTGGAATACTCTCCCTGTTTCCTGTTTTACAACGAGTGTCATTTTAACAAAAAATATTTATTTTAAAATGAATATCATTTTCACTTTTCAATGTAGGATCAAATATTTATTCAATACCCTCTAATTATACTTTCCAATTATAGCCTCTAATTAATACTAGTACATGAATCTCTAAACACTATATTCTACTTTACATTTATCATGATTAGATATACACAGATAGTTGATACTTGATAGAGTTAGTATGATCAAAATGATGTTTTTTGATTACTTTATTATATTTTTTAATCTGTGTGCAACAACCTTATACGAGATTCATTTTGAAATGGATGATGTATAATATAAGCGTAGATGTCTCAAGAGTTTTAGTATGCAAAATATAGATTTTATTTTTTAATTGATAAATATAAAAATAACATTCATTTTTAGTATATGGTTATTGTTGACTGACTATAACCACAATTTCTTAACACATTTTTTCTGTTTATATGTTTTGCACCATATTCTTGGTATTGCCCACAAATTCTGACTTTGCTAAGGCATTCAAAGTGGAAAATAAGAATGGAGAAAAAGTGTAGATCCCAAATTATCAGGGGAGGCCAAAAGAACTTAAATCGTTTTTTGAGCTTGATATTTTTCCACATATTGTTTAAATATAATGTAGACTCATATGTGTCATTGCTCCTTATAAATAACTCATGTACCATACTCCTTTTCTCAAGTTACACTTTCTATAAAATTATATATTGCATATTTAATTTAATAGAGAAAGGCAGGTATAGAATTATAGATGGACAATCTCAGCATCAATGGAGACTCCTTTGTTAAGATTCCAACTATAAAGTTTAAAAAGCTTTTCATCAATGGAGAATTCGTGGACTCAGTTTCAGGTTTTTTTTAAATTAGTTTCCTAAATATTTGCCTCAATTCTTTTTAATTTTCGTACAATAACTCACTACTATTACACTACTACTAATTAACATTTCATGCCTTCAAAAAAAGTAAAAAATTTCATACATGCTAAGTAAATACAACTCAAATTGCAAGTGCAAGGATATTTGATATCTTGAGGCGCAAGTTTAAACTTACAATTCTCTATTTTTTTCTACAAGGATATTTGATATCTTGAGGCGCAAGTTTAAACTTACAGTTCTCTATTTTTTTCTACATGTAATATGTGAGATTTTTGCAATGTGACCATTTGACAAAAAATAATTCATACCTTTGTGTGATGTGTATTTTTTGCGTTGTTTCCTAGTTAAATATATAAAGTAAGAGTTTAAAGATTGACAATATTTTTTTATAAGTGAAAATATAATTTTTTATATAGTCATTCAATCATACATTGTCATATAGATATTTGTCGATTTTTTTTTGTAAGATATGTTATTATAAAGTAATAGTGATCATGATGTTGGATTGAATATATATGTATAAAAAACAATGTCATAAATGAAAAATATATAATTGTATAGTCATTGATGAGAATTTATCCATGATACACAGAGATCAACTAGCAAAATTCAAATTGGACATTATACTTTAGTACCAAAATACATTCCACTATTAGAAAAATAAGTAAGGTTTGACATTGGAATAATTCAACTTAAGTTAATTAAGTTGTGATATAATTTTTGGGCGTATACTTGTCAAATCATAGATATACAAGGGTAATGGTCCAAATTTTTAAAAATAAAAATTGACATTTTTGGTTACAATGTTTTAATTGACTTGGTATACTTATATGCATATTGAATTTTTTGTTGAAATAAAAAAAGGAAAAACTTTTGAGACTGTTGATCCAAGAACAGAAGAAGTGATTACAAAAATAGCAGAAGCTACAAAAGAAGATGTTGATATTGCTGTGAAAGCTGCTAGAGAAGCATTTGATAATGGTCCATGGCCACGTATGCCTGGTGCTGTAAGTTCAAATCTTTACCTATTTTACAGTTTGTGAATAGTTAACATAGTTTAAATAAAAAGTTAAGAGAAGTAATAGCAACACCCTCTAATACACTTTTTTCAGCAATTTATGTTAAGTTTATGTTAGTGTTTGGAGTAATTTTGAATGGTAAAAATTGATTATAGAAGTCTAGATTTGATTTTTACATGTTTGGCTGTTATGAAGTAGAATTAATTTTGTCTCTAAAATTGATTCTAATTTATGATTTGCAGTTTTTGACACAACATAATTTTTCCTCTTAAATTTATTGTTCAAAGTCATTTTTAAGCGAATGTATCAACCATAAATCAGTTCACGTTCAACTCACTTTTAACTAAAATCAATCTCACACAATAAATTCATTTGAAATCAAATTTTGTCTCCGCGGCCAAAACCAAATACACACTATTTCTTTTGTCAGATGAATTTCATGTGGGTCCAACCAAGAGATTAAGCATTGGTAGCACTAACCTTACGGTGACAATTTTATAACCGTTATCAAGTGGATTATTTGAACTTCGTCCCTCGAGGTTTAAAATATATATTTGTGCATTTTCTAGGTGAAAAGTTGCATTACCAAGCATTATTCATAAATTACTCTTTGAATACAAATATTTCATAAATTATTCCATTGCTACTTTCATTTGTTTAACTATTTTACTCCCTTTAAGAGTGTATAAGAAAAGTAAAAAAAAAAGTGATTATTGAGAAAGACGAAAAAAATGATAGCAATGTATAAAATAAGTGGCTATAGAAATATATAATTTTCTTTACCCACCATCCAAACTTCTTAGGCCCCCTATTTCGGATTTTAAAATCCAAAAAAATTGAGGGTTTTATGGAGGGTTCCTGAACATTTTTACACCTTTCGAATTATATAATCCAAAATATTGTAGGGCACGCGAGAAGCTTGGAGTGTGGGAAAACAAACTCTCAAAAAATAATGCCTAACAAATTTTCACACAAAGAACTTAGCCAATGTTCTCAACTAGGAATCAACATGCATTAATTTGATATGGTCATGAACTGTTTGATAGGAGAGAGCAAAAATTATGGTGAAATGGGCAAGCTTAATTGAACAAAACATAGAAGAAATAGCAGCATTGGATACAATTGATGGAGGGAAACTATACAGTTGGTGTAAGTCAGTAGATGTACCTGAAGCATCCAATATCCTACGTTACTATGCCGGTGCAGCCGATAAAGTTCATGGAGAAGTGTTCAAAACTTCTAGGAATCTTCACATGTATACTTTGATGGAACCTATTGGTGTTGTTGGACACATTATACCTTGGAATTTCCCAACTATTATGTTCTTTGCTAAGGCTGCTCCTTGTTTGGCTGCTGGTTGTACTATGGTCCTTAAGCCTGCTGAGCAAACACCTCTCTCGTCGCTTTTTTTTGCTCATCTTGCTAAGGAGGTAAGGTTAAAGAAAATTTATTGAGTTGGTTTTGAAAGATTGTTTACAGTTCCTTAATTCATAGCATGTGGGGTGTACCTTTGAGGGTTTTGATTCGTCGCTGACGGGAAATTCACTATCAAGCAATTTGGACCGTCCAATCAAGATAGGAGAGCTCGCGTTCCGATTTGGTATTTTGAATCTGATTTTCAAAGTCGGAACGTGAATAATCCAATCTTAGTCTGATGATCTGAACTCTGTATGATCTTGTGACTACATGTGATCTGAATCCTTTGTATCTAATGCGTTTATGTTTAGTTTGTTAGCATCATGAATACATTATAATACGGGATATCTTCAAGGATTTTGATTCCCTGCAGTAAGAGAATAGATAGTCAATCAGTTTGGACCGTCCAATCTTAATATAATGGCCTGCATTGCGTAATTGTGGCAAATGCATGATTTCCGTGACCGCAGGGGATCTGAACCCTAATCTTTGGTATATAAGGTGTTTATGTCTAGTCTGTTAGCATCACCAATACATGAATGAAAATTATTAGCATAGGTTCAATTTAAGAAAGCTTGTTTCATAAGCTAACTAAGACTTTCTTGTTTCTTTCTCCTTTTCATCTAGGCTGGTATTCCAGATGGAGTGCTCAATGTACTGCCAGGATTTGGTTCAACTGCTGGAGCTGCAATAACCTCACATATGGACATTGATGCAGTAATTTGGATTCAAAAATATTCTATGCCATTGATTAAGTTAAAGATGCATTACATTTCAAACAAACTAGGCAATGACAACTACTAATTTTGACTGGTTTTACAGGTCAGTTTTACAGGTTCAACCGAAACAGGCCGTCGAGTAATGCAGGCTGCAGCAATGAGCAATTTGAAACCGGTATCGCTTGAATTAGGGGGCAAGTCACCTGTTTTAATTTTCGACGATGCTGATGTTGATAAAGCTGTTGATCTTGCTCTATTCGGAATCCTTCACAACAAGGTATATAATTTTTCCTTCAAAGAAAATCTTGTAACATAAAAAAGATCAAAGACTTGTTACTCAAGTAACTGTAATTTTCAGGGAGAAATATGTGTTGCATATTCTAGAGTTTTTGTCCAAGAAGGGATTTACGATGAATTTGAGAAGAAAGTGCTGGAAAAGGCAAAAAATTGGGTCGTTGGTGACCCGTTTGATCCTAAAGTTCAACAAGGACCCCAAGTAAGGAAAAGTTAAATATGCACAATAATTAAAAATAGATTCCTTGTTGTAAATGTGTCACACAGTTACATATTTCGACTGTCTAATCTCAAATCAATGATCAAGATCATTTTAAATTGATTTACGCACTTTATAATTCGAATCGGAAGGAAATTGTTACCAACATACATCTTATTTGCACATTATTTTCTTTGCAGACTAGTAAGGAACAATTTGATAAAATTCTTTCCTATATTAAGCATGGAAAGAATGAAGGAGCCACATTATTAACTGGGGGTAAACAAGTGGGAACCAAAGGATACTACATTGAGCCTACTATATTTACCAATGTTACGGTATATTTCTACTCTACCAAGAGAAATGAAACCTTATGCCATTCTCATAACTGAACAATAGAACTAATTTTTATTTTATTTTTTGAAAATTTGTTTAGGATGACATGTTAATAGCACAAGATGAAATATTTGGACCTGTTATGGCACTTTCTAAGTTCAAGTAAGTATATTTATATTTCATTTTCGCCATCTTCGACATGATTTTAAACTAGAGTTGCAATAGTATCAAAATTTTAAACATAGAAAATCACAGCAAATATAGTTCGAGATAAGGTCATAGAGACATCTAAAATCACCGATACTTTATATTGAAGGCATGTCTGATGCCCGATAACACTCACAGTATTGACGCATGCAGTTACATGCACGACAATATTGTGAGTGTTGTCGGGCATCAGACATGCCTTTAATATAAATTGTTGGTCAATAACCACGATGCCGTGGTCCAAAGTCCGGTCACAAACTTTTTTTTAAACCCTAAACTTAGTTTTAAAAGATGTTTGTGAATGTGCACCTAAATGTTGAATTAAATATTGAAGGACCATTGAGGAAGGAATTAAGAAGGCCAACAATACCAAATATGGCCTAGCAGCAGGGATTGTGACAAAGAATTTGGATATTGCAAATACAGTCTCAAGGTCAATTCGTGCAGGTATCATTTGGATCAATTGCTATTTTGCCTTTGATATTGATTGCCCTTTTGGAGGGTATAAGATGAGTGGATATGGAAGAGATTATGGATTGGAAGCACTTCATAAGTATCTTCAAGTTAAATCTGTTGCAACTCCTATTTACAATTCTCCATGGCTTTGAAACTTTCATCTCAAGCTACTTGTAGACACTAGAGATATACTTATATACATGAATTGGATCAACTACTTTAGTGTTTTTTTCTTTTTTTGGAATTCTAAACAATGTAAGTTTTAGGTTAATAATGATCACTACAACTTTTGAGCTTGTATTTTATGTATTACATTGAAGAACAATGATGAAAATTGTCAAAATTATCAAATAAGTGAATATTGAAGAAGTTGAAAAGTTGAGGCATTTATAGACACTCATAAGCAATACTTTTAAAGAAATTGCTTCTTTAGTATAAGCTAGAAGAAAATTAAGGCTATGTTTGGTGACATGATGAGTGTTGAAAAGCATGGTATAACCTAACAAATAGATAAATAAACTAATAGAAAGATGAACTTTAGAATTGAATGAATGAGAAAAAATTGATTACAATTGGTGTAGGAAACACTTTATATAGTGATCCTAATTAAACTAACAAACTTCAACTAATTTGTAACTAATATTAACCAACTTATAACTAAAATTATATTTAACAAACTCAACAATATCTAATAAATCTCTAATTATATCTAACAGCGAGGGGAAGTGAACGCATGATGAGTATGAAACTACTAGTTGGATGCAGACTTTAATTGTGAAAAGTGCGAGTTTTAAACAAAGACAGAAATCACAGTTTTTAACTTTAGAAATTTCATTCTTGTTCAAAAAAGGTCATGTTTCTTATGAGAATCAAATGATACGTTAATAAATGATCTTACCTCAACAAAAAAATTCAAATAAAATTTGGAAAAAGTACCAAATCTTAAAGAAGAAAAACATAAACAATAAAGACCGCTTAAAAAAATTGAAGGTCAAAATCACGCAATAAAATTGTAAGAAACCCTTTTTGGTGGTACGTACAAAGAAGAGAAATTACGCTATAAGATTAAAGACTAAGTATGTGTTTGGATACACATTTCCCCTGAATATTCGCATCCCGAGGCAATTTAGACAATTTAGACGTGAAGATACCAAAAGCTCCAACTCATAGAGTTGGGAAAACGCACAATTACAACCTTCTCAACATGGAAACAAACACATACCAACACTAAGCTACGCTAACAACTAATTTCTTCGTATTCATTCTTGATAATTATTACATTCAGCAATTTCCTCCTTGTAACAGTTGCATATTCTAACAAACTAATCAATAGTAACCAAGTCTATATAAATTGAGTCTGCTTCCATTCGAATCTCTTTTTGTAGCAAAGTGTTGTACTTGATACAAAATAGTCTAGAATTTCCACGGACAAAAATTAAGAGGTAAGAAAAAAATAATCAATGGAGTATGTATGTAATGATCAGCGCCACTAACATAAGAAAATAAGCAACTACTTGATCCAGAACCTGAGCATCACTTGTAGGAGTAGGTGCTGGAGAAATATCAAAATTCTGAGCATGACCCATGTGAGAAATTGCCATGAACAAAATAATGAGAAGTGGGAAGATGAAATTGTTCATTGTCTTCATTATTTTCTAGGAAAAAAAGAAGCTAGAAAACGATAGAGAAGTTGAGAAAATCTTAAGGGTATTTCTTTGAATTTGAACTTAGGGAAATATATTGGTGCTAGTATTTATAGGCAGGGAAAGAAGGAGTAAATAGTAGCGTCTTCTAAATTTTAAGTAAGAAATAGAGACTAAAAATATATAGTGGTCGTTATCATTAAATAAGGTCTCGTTTGGTTTGAGCTTATGAAAAATAACTTATGTAAATAAATAAGCTTTTATTTTAATTTATAAACTCTCACTGACGAAAATTGTATCTTCATAAACGCGTTTTTCATAAACTACCTTAAAAACTTATAAATAATACATAAAAACTTATTTATTTGCATAAGCTGTTTTATATAAGCTCTAAAATAAGCTAATCCAAACGGGCTCTAAGTCTCATCATCATCAATTATTTTCAAATTTTATCGTGTCTCTGTCTCTTCAAATAAAAGAAATGAAGAAGATTTTAAATGAAGATTTTACTCTCTCTCTCCCCAGAAACCCCTTTCTCTCTACTCTCTCATACGGAGAGCTTTCTCTCTCTACACTCTCTCTTCCCTCTTCTTTAAGATATGAAAAATTCAAACAACAATACAGGTATATAACACCAATGGAAAAAAAATAAGAAGCTAAAATAATTGAAAAACACGATTAAAAAAAGGTTAAATGAAAAAGAAAAGAGGTCAATGGCGGTGGCCAATGATATCGTGGTGGCTGAGGTGGTTGGAGGTCGAAAGCGGTGGTGAGGAGGATGATGGTGTGGTTGTGTCGGACAGAAAGAGAGAAGGTGGTACCGGAGGTGGGAGATGAAACCGACCTGGGTTTTGGCGGTGGTGACTCCGTGGAAAGGATTGGAGAGAGAAACAAGGCAGAACAATAGTTTTTTTTTCTTTTTCTTTTCGTACATGGAATATGCATTTTTTATTATTATTAAATTTGCCACTGTATAGTGGTAGAAGAACTCTAAATTGAGTAAATATGCAATTACCTCCCTGAAATTGTAAGTTTCGTCAATTACCCGTCTGAAATTAACAAAACTTTAATTACCCCCTGAAATTTCACAACGTTAATCAATTTACCCCCTCCGTCAAATTTTTCTGTTAGTGAACATGACATTTTACAAATTCCCCCCTAAAGTTTTGCACTTATGTGCAAAATGTCCCCAAACTTAAAAATTTATATTATTTTTTCATAAGTGGAACAGTAGAATAAAAGAAAATACACACCATAAGCACAAACATAGTTGGCACAAACACTAGAACATGACTGCTCTAAATTCCAGATCAATAGAAACTGGTTGAGAACCAATAAATTATTTTTCATATTTCTTTTGAATTAGAAAAGTAATTATTACATGTTGGCTAT
>Ga0228710_1000181_pt1 | contig 62823 bp, 36 predicted proteins | sample MedpolnodulmetaG_FD_177995 | JGI IMG/M metagenome (GOLD analysis project Ga0228710, IMG submission 177995) | Root nodule microbial communities from Medicago polymorpha collected in Santa Monica, California, United States - pink nodules | ecosystem: Host-associated > Plants > Roots > Nodule... | reverse complement strand
TAAACTTTGTTGAAGAAATATAAGATGACGTAATTTATTTCAGCATATAAGTAAAACTCAACAAAAGTCCTTGTGAGCTTTCATCCAAAAAAAGAGTCCTTGTGAGCTTCCTTTAAAAAAAAAAAACTCATGAACTTAATTTAGTTGGTAGAACAATGCATAATATTTGTAAGGTTCGAGATTCAAATCCCCGTCACCACCAAATTAAAAAAAAGTAAAACTCAACAAAATAGTGAATAATGTTGATGCATTGTTGGTATAAAATTAAGTATATTAAAAATCAATTTTTTAACGATGAAGTAATTATAACCAACTAACTTACAATGTCATTGCATATGGTTAAATTCTACTCCCTCCAGTCTCAAATATAAGAAAAGATTATTTTTTTAGGTTCATTAAATAATTAATGAATTTGTTTTACAATGTAGACCAGATACATTAACTACTCAATAAACATAAAAAATGAATCTTTTCTTATATTTGAGACCGAAGGGAGTATAAAATAATGTTATAACATAATATTGATGAAATAGAATAGAAGAGTAAAATCTTTTGTTTTATCAAATAACTTGGTAACTAAAAATGTATCTCTTAAAATAAATAGGAAGAGCGTCCGAGATTCATAATTTCAATCTTGTATATATTACGCAACTGTTTCTCTGGCTAAATTAAATTTGTAGGAAAAATATAAAACTCTTTCATAAAATCTGAATCCGTATGTAGTTATTTTTATTTTCTATTTTGATATTTGACATGACAGTTCATTCCATAGTTTCAGGTCAAACTTTACTTATCTCTCCAGCGAACTCGAGATTAGCAAAACTTTTATTCAGCTAAAAATTGAAGGGTTAAGACAGAGAAAATTGTGCTATATTCCATTTTTCAGGTCTCTAACTATAATCACTTTTTTTTTTCTTTTCCTTTCAGTGTGGAACTTTTCGTACCTTATTTTGTAGTTTATTTGGATTTTTTTCTCTTTTAAAATTAATCTTTCATTAATTTGATTTCAAGTATATGCTATTTTCCTATTTCATTTTGATCTATTTGGTGATTGAAGATCATGCTTTAATCCATGCATTTTTGTTTGTAGTACTTTCCAAATGGATGGCCTAAAGAAGTACTAGGCAATGCTGAAAATCTTACCGAAGAGAAGATTGACAAAGTTGTGAATGAATATATCAATGATTTTAAAGAGGGCTCGTTAGAAACCAAAGGGTGACCTCTTATTGTGAGTGCATATTGTGTCTCAAAAGCTGCTATAAGTGCCTACACAAGAATGTTTGCCAAGAAGTATCCATCAATCTGCATCAATGCTATTTGTCCTGGCTATGTCAAAACCGATTTTAAAGAGGGCTCGTTAGAAACCAAAGGGTGACCTCTTATTGTGAGTGCATATTGTGTCTCAAAAGCTGCTATAAGTGCCTACACAAGAATGTTTGCCAAGAAGTATCCATCAATCTGCATCAATGCTATTTGTCCTGGCTATGTCAAAACCGATATAAACAGTAATACTGGTACTCTAACAACATATGAAGGTGCTGAACCGATTGTGAGGTTGGTATTGTTACCTGATGGTAGTCCTTCTGGCCTCTTTTTCTCCAGATATGAAGATAAACCATTTTGATCAAGGATTAATTGTTATTCTGTTTAGCTTATAAAAGTTGAGTATCATAATAATTGAGGACACTATGCAAAAGGATAAAACAATAAAAAAAATAAGGCAACTAAGTTACATAGCCAAATCTGAGAGACACTGTCCTAATGTTGACAGTAATGTTTTTGGAAAAATATTAAATATAGTTATCTACGCTATTAAGTTTCTAACTACTCTAAGTGTAAAATTTACTTCTCAGCCTCTGCTCATGGCATAAATGCATTTGGCACCCAAGTATATCGTTCCTCTCATGCTTGAGAGCTAGTGCTTATGCTTATATGAATATGAACAAAGTTAATTGGCAACCAAATTTCATAACTAACAGATCTTCCACTTCATCTTATTATTTCTAAGTCTTATACTGTTATATCAAGATATGACACCTCTTATACGTGTATGTTTGGTATTATGGTGGTGTGCCAGAATTACTGTGCGCCATTGTGAATCTAGCACACCACCGTGATACCAAACATAGGCGTAGATTATGATTTGGGAAATCACGTAATGGTGGTGTGGCTCTAAAGGTGAAAAATGGTTTTCTTTGTGAAAGTACACTGGTATGTTCCAGGATTCGATTCTTAGGAGCACAGAACAACAATGCAGGACAGCAATACATTAATTTGCAGCATCAATAAATATCATAGTCAATGGAACGCAAAACAAGAAAATGATAGTAGACTTGAGGTGGAAAACAATAAATGAAAGATCAAGGTCTACTACACTGTAGGGAATGGGCAAGCAAAAAAGGGGTAATTTTTTTCTTACATCCATATGTGGGGGAGTAAGAAGACCAACTGGGGAGCATAAAAAACACCCATAAATTATCAAACTAAAGAAGAGTCTAGATAATTTGGCAGTTGCAAATTCTTTTTTTCTTATCAAATTCAACTTTGTAATAAAGTTCAACAAGCTTTGCTTGCAATTTGACTTCAGTTTTCACCTCTGTCTCTAACAACCAACTTTGCTTCTGTAAAACTATGCTGAATGTAAAGAACATATCATTGTACAATCTACCAGCGTTTATCTATTTAAACCTTCACCACCATTCATGCAAGATATGATGACTTACACTACAAATTAACAAATCAGTTTCAACCATTAGTTTGTCTATGTTGTCAATGGTCAAAACTCAAAATCTTCCTAAGATCATCTGAATACAGAGAATCCATGTTCCGAGGGAACATCCCCTTTTTTCTCAATGTAGAACAGACATAAATCATAAATAAACAACCCTAATGATATATGCATGTTTTATTTTGTAGTCAATTATATATTATTTGAAAAAGCATTGCAAAATACGAAGTTATAACTATAAGTATGAAAGTTGTAAAAAATTTGTTATAATCTTTCCTTCAGAAGCCAAGTATCATATAAACTATAGTAATCTCTGAACAAGTAAACCCACTTGGGTTGGCCCGATGCTATTGGCTTGGGACTTGGGAGTGTGTTCATTCTCAAGGTCTCAGGTTCGATACTCTCTGATGTCAATTTAGGTGGGCTAGTTTGAGAAGCATGCTCCACAACACAACGACCCTGTTACATATAACTACTCAACTAAACTACAATGACGTCAATTAAACTATTAATTTTATCAAGTATTGAACGATCTTTCAACAATACATAAAAACAACTGAAAACAAATGCACGATTGATACTAATGATTAATGAATCTCTCACCTTTCCCTATCCTCATTTAAATTAAGTTCAGAGAAGCAGAGAAACACATCCAAATTCACAAACAAAAGATAAATTATAAATGACATACCTGTGCAGTAGCATGACATTCAGCATAGACAAATAACCATAAAATTGACATCCTCATAACCATAAATTGATCAATTACTAATCAGTAGTTCAATTAGAACAACAAAAATGAAGAGATCAACTATTCATCAAACCCACTAGAATCAACATCAATCATCGTCAAATTTCATGAAATCCTTATTGTAAGCTAAATACATCACATATAAAAAAAAGCCATAATCTTTATCCACATCGATGTAAATAACTGCATGATATAAACTACCCATAAAATCAGTTTCCTAGGACAAATCACTTCTTTTTCTTGAGTTGCTTAACTTTAGCATTAGGTTGATCTTTAGCTTTACGTTTCCTAGTTAAAGCAAACTCACCAAACTTATGACCCACTTTTCCCTCAGTGATTTTACAACGAATGAAGGTTTTTCCATTGTAAATCCTGACATGAGAATCAACAAATTCCGGCAAAATAGTAGATCTTCTTGACCAAATTTGTTTGTTCTTCAGAAGTTCAGGATTCTTCTTCATCTTGTATAGAAATGCATCTATAAAAGCCGGTTTACGCGCCGGAGCAGGAGGAGGGGGAGATTTCAGCTTGGTAGTGACAGCATTTGCAGTGTCGCCGGCGATTCCGAGAAACTGCTTGTTCAAAATCCTAAGAAAGTTTGTGGCTCTCATTGTTCCTATTCAAACGCAAAATTTTCAATCAAATTCGAAATTACGAAATTGAAAATGAGAACCAAAACAAGGTGATGAAGAAGAAAGAAAACCTGGATGAATTTGTCACTGTTAGTGGCGGCGACTGAGAATCTCCGGCGGCGATTAGTTGAGTGGAGTGCGACTCCGATCCAACTTGTTTTGTTTTCAAAGTAAAGTAAATTATGGGCCTCTTCAAAAGGATATATATTGGGCTTGGAATTTGAATCTCTGTTTTTTATTTCTTATAGCACCTACCATACTTCTTTTTTTCGAATGGCACCTACCATACATCTTGTGTGTCCTACGAAAATCCAATTGAGTATTTCTTTTAAAGTGAAAAATTTAGCGTGTATTTGTTTGTGAGGTGGAGATAATTGATTTTGATAAAATTAATGTAAAATTGTTTTTTTACATAAAAGAGGTCCAAAACATGTAAAAGAGATGTTTAAATCATAAAATCTGAATTACTTGTTTTACTCGGATTACAAAGTCTAAATTGGTAAAAATCCAAAAACTAAAGTTTAACAACAGTTCAACCATGATTAAAAATACAGTCGCCAAATTTTTCACTTTGAAAATTGCTGGAAAAATACATTTCAAATTCTAAAATCCTGAGACGACGAGAAGGATAAAGGGTTATAAAAAAATGTTAAATTTGTTCAATTTTAAAAAAACAACTTGAACCTTTTTTTTAATCCTTATTTTGAAAAAAAAATGTTCATGTTCAATTTAAAAAAAGTTATAACAAATGGACAAATATTCCTTCAATAGAAACATTTTCAATGGAGGAAAACCATTAAAAACTTAAAAAGGTTAAATATGAATATTATATGCAGGGGTCGATGTTCGAATACACCTCATTTATCCACATTGTGTGAGCGTTACTAGGTTAGTTGAAAAGAGAAGAAAAAAGGACAAAGGCCGTAATCAATGTGATTTTTATGCTATTATTTAAGGGACATGCAATTACATGGTAAGAAATATTACTTTTTTTTCCTCTAAAAAATGTTACTTTTTATTTGCGAAACTTGATAAATATTGCATGGTTATCAAAGTAGTATTATAGTAAAATAATATAGTAATATTATAATTCTTTCAGATGTGATTTACATCAGTACATGTGTCTTTGCTGAAATTTTTACCAAATAATTTGATAAAGCAGTAGTGCACTAAAATATGATAGAGGGAACATGGAAAAAGAAATTTACATCGTAAAGCTATATTCATTAACCATGTTTTTTTTATTCACTGACCATGTTACAATAGTGGTATTTTGTATTTTTTTTATTTAATTTGTATTTGCCGATGGTGTATTTTTTATTTTTTTACATACATATGCATCAACCAAACCACTCATTTATGTTACTTTTTTAGGTCAATTCATAAAATGTCTTTCTAGTTTCCTATTTAACATTTTTCTTTTACAAAATTTCTTTCTTTTAAAGAACAAAATTTCTTATTTAACGTGCTTTGATTAGATGTGTAAAAAAAAAAAAAATACGACCGTGCATAATTTGTTTTTTATGAGGAGTATTTTGTATTGTTTTCAAGAATATATCGCAGAAATGATTTTTGTTTCTTTTGCTTTCTTTTGTTACCTCATTGTACCAAAATAAAATGTTATAACACATCCTTAACAACTTCCAACAGAACACAATCTATATATATATAGATTTAAGGGCAAGGTAACAAAACGTTTGTTTTTGGTTTTTTATGTTGTTGCTCTAACGTTGTGGAGATAAGGAAGGGAGGAAGGAGGATTTATCAAGGTAATGAAGATAATCATCAATTCCTTTCTCTATACATTTTTGTTCATTATCATCATTTCTTAATAAAAGTGTTTTCTATATTCTCTGTATTCCAGCCACATTCTTTTGTTGATTGATGATTGTGCCCCTTCATTACTTACCCTTTCTATATTTTTCCTCAACGAAGGTATATTTTTATTGAATTTTGATCTTTTCTTCGCATCATATTATAACTTCAAATTATCAAAAATTTGTTTTTATATTTCAATTTTACCCTGGGTTGGTTATCATGACATTGTGTTCATAAACGATCTTCTTTCTCTAAATTGTTGTAGATATATTCATATATATTTTGTGTGGGAAATATAGTGCAAATAAAGACTATTTATTGGCCTTGCCATTTAGATTTCCATCTCATGTACCTGAATTTTTGTCAATGATTATGAACGAATAATTTCTATTGTTCGCTTTTTACAATGGTTTGCATTCAAGAGTTTCACTTTTTCCCTAAAAAAAGAGTTTCACTTTTGTAGACAATATATTATGTTTAACTCTAATGTTGGTGGACTAATATGTCAAAGGCCTCAAAGATGGAAACCAAGGCGGAAAATCATATGACATCAGCTGCAGCTTTTGTTGAAGGCGGCATTCAAGAGTCTTGTGATGATGCTTGCAGCATATGTCTTGAAGAGTTTTGTGAAAATGATCCTTCAACTGTAATATTCACTTTTGTGTTTCACAAATATATGTAAAAGTTATTTGAAGAACATGGTAACTTATTTTCTTTCTCTTGTGTTATAGGCCACTGCTTGTCGACACGAGTTTCACCTGCAATGCGTCCTAGAATGGTACTTCTTATTATCCACTAAATTCCTTTCTTCATTAGAAATGTTTAAAAAGTGTTCCGGATGCACTCGTTAACAAGACCCAATTTTTTATTATTTCCTCTCATGCATTAATCTAATCAGCCTTTTTTTTCTACCATATTCCCACCAAGCTAGTGCAAAACTTATCTTAGGACCTTCAAATTTTCTTTTGCCAAAACATGTAGGTCTCAATCTCTTATAATGATATTTTTTCATTTAATATTCATGAAAATCACAGTTTCATTAACTTATTTAATAGTGTGAACTGAAACATTGTCCTGTGTTTTTTGTCATGTATGATTTTTGTCAATGTTAAGGTCATTTTTCATTGTTGTTGGTCTGTGACTTGTGATCTAACAACTAGGTTTTTCTAATATTATTTTGGCTTTAAATTCATAAACAAAGCCTTATCGATTGTGTAGTCTAGGTTTTTGGTATGAGAAGGAGGTCTATTTATTTTTGAAGATATTCTTGTTGTTTCCATATACATTTCATTTCCATATATCCAATTACAACTTAAAGTCTAAATTTTCATAAAAATATTTCAAAATGAACAAATATACTTAAGCAATTGGTACTTGCTCTTATTTATTTGTAGGGGTCAAAGAAGCTCCCAATGTCCTATGTGTTGGCAACCTATTAGCTTGAAAGATCCTACCGGGTTGGTCATGAATTTTACTCTTAACATGAATTATATACATTATCTATGCTTTGGTTCTTTAATTAGTTTATCATGTTATTAAACTTTTGCATTTTACAATAGTCAAGAATTGTTTAAGGCAGTAGAGCAAGAGAGAAAGTTGAGGGTTACTCCATCAAGGAATATTGATATCTTTCATCGCCCTACTCTTGGAGGTTTTGGATTTCAACATGTAAGTTATCACATTCTCGAGTATTCAATTGTGTTTCTTACATTTTAAGCACGTCATAACAACTAGTTTATGTTGCTATTTTTTGGGTTCAACAGCTACAAATGGGTGTCAATGGTTCTACTTTAGAAGAGAGATTGCTTCAAAATTTAGCGATTGTTGCATCAATCGGAAGAACACACCATGTTGGTCGAAGGGAAGGACAACAAATTCGACCATCTGGTCATGGTCAACCACCCTTCTTATTCTCAAATCAGCATGTTGCACCTTCATCAATTTTAGGTTCAGTTGATGAAAGAGAAGACAGTCTAAATGTAATTCATATGAGTAGTCAATCTACTCCAATAACATCTAGTGAAGATGAACCATTACAACAAATGCCAAAACGTCAAACTGAAAGTTCCTCAACTCCTGGATCAACTGTTACGGAAACAAATGGCCAAGAAACTTACTCCAATGATAGGTGGTTATGAACCTATTTTTCTATTCACAAAAATTATCCTCCTATGTGCTAGAACCACATCTAAAAAAATTCAAGTCTAATGAAGACATTATAAAAAAATTTAGTTGATTATTCATGAACTCAAGTTAAATAAACTGTTTATTCTACCAATATTCTAGAGTTATTGTTCTAACAATAGATAGTATGGTTTACTCGTTATATTTTCTTATGAATCATTATTGATTGTGTGGATTACTGATATGTACTTCATATTTGATTTCATGCATATTCCAGAGATTGTGTTGCTAATTCTTCCCCAATAAACCAAAATAGAGAAAGGTCATCAGAATTCCATTCATTTTCAGATACTTTGCGGTCCAAACTCAATGCAGTGTCAATGAGGTATGTTTCTTATTGTATATTATATATGGGCTTGATCTATGTATTTTATCAAATCAATTTGTGTAATAACTTATCTCGTGACTTAGATATAAAGAGTCAATTTCAAATGGTACAAGGGGTTGGAAGGAAAGGTTGTTCTCTCGAAGTTCGACCATGTCAGAATTTGGTTCAAATTCAAGAAAAAGGTGAACCCTATAATTGCTAGTGTATCACAATCAATGGAATTCATTAAAACTATGAAAACATTTGAGTTGTAGATACTTATTTTCCAAATCATCTGGAGGATGGTTCCACGATAGAAGCAATCAACGAAAATTGTGTTAAAGCCACTGTGAAGACACATCACGCGACAACGATACTCCATCAGTTTCTTCTACTATTGACATTCAAATTGAGCTTTATCATAACATATTTCCTTAGGATCTCATATTTGAAAGCAAGCTCTGATCTTTGTGTGAACCTTAAAAAATCTACGGATCTTGGCCTCCAATTCAGTGTTCTTTATATTCCTTCATCTTACGAATCTATCTTTTAACGAATCCATCTTTATATTCACTTCATGCTATCGAGGAGAAAGGAAGGTTTGGATTTTTAAACTTTATTTTAAAGTTAAATTGGTACAACAAGCAAAAACAAATCTCTTTATATTTTCCAGAAGATCAAACATATAAGTTCTTGTAATTAAGTTTATGTTGTATGAATTCATTTGGTGTTGATGTTCGAGTGGGGTTTCATGTAATGTGTCTAATAAATTAGGTGCATCAATTGAAGATTGAGCATGCCAAAGTGTTAGTCTATGGAGTATCATTATTTATGATCTTAACCATGTCAAGCTTTAGAAACAAACCAAATTTATTGTTACAATCGTGATATTCAGAGGGTGTTGTATACATAAAATAGCTCACTTGACGACATTCCTTTATCTCTTCTCAAATATTTGGTATCATAAAAATTAGACAAAAAAATAGATTTGCTTAAATATTTAAATTATAGCTTCGACGAGTACATATCATGCATTTAAAATTCAAGTACTATCGACATCAAAATATCTATATGAAAGAAAAGGTTTTGAAATTCAATTAAACCTATATGCTCGTAATCTGTCCTTATAGTCTTACTTGGTATCAATGGAAATAGATATAGATCAAGGTGGAAATTATATTACACGTTATTTATGTAACATTCCATTATGCCTATTTAGTTTTTCGTACATCAATTCGACATGCTTTTAGTCCACTCGAATTTTTCATGAAAATTTTTGCTCCTTCGAAACGTTGGAGAAGAAAGACCAACAGAAATATGATTAATAGGAACAAAAAGATGAAAAACAAATTCAATTTTTTTTTTCTTCCATTCAATACCTTTTTTTTAATATATAAATAAGAATTCAATGCATTTCATTCAAAACAACTAAAAATACAAAGTGGCAGATGATAAATATCATTGAGATTATTGGTAAACGTTGTCTCCCTTGCTAAAGAATAAGCTACACCATTTGCTAACCGCTAACGATTTTTATTTTTATAAATGAACTAAGTCGGAGCTTGCACAAATTCAAAATAGCACCTCAGTAGGCTCGTGAATACCGATAGTAATTCCCTGATTATCTAACTCATATAAGACATCTTGTAGGCCCAAATCTCTCATCTATTTGAGAGCTTTAATAAGACTTAGCTCCACCTTCAAGAGTAGACAAGCAAAGATAGCACTTGTGTATCATAGGATCTGGATTTCTTGTTGTTACAGCAGGACGGTGTAACCAATGTTCCGCAAATTGAGTGTTAACTCTCAGAGTTTACCGAGTTTATGTTTTTAGGTACTAAAATTGTGTTAACTCGGAGGTAAACTCGGTTTATGGTAAAATCAGAAGGTTTGACGAGTTTGACCGAGTTAAACTCGTGTAAACTCGACCTCGACCGAGTTTACCGAGTTTTACGAATTTACATATAACAAATAAAATATCGATCCTTTTTTTGGAGCCATTTTTTTCAAAACTCAATTCCTTTTCTATAAGCCCAAAGACTAAAAATGTTTACTAAATAGTTATCTTTACAGGAACACGTTGTTCCTGAGATGAAACGTTTCTTTTTCTTTCTTCTTTAAGTTTTCAAACCATGAACAGGGGAGCACATAGCAGTTAGGGTTGCAATTTTGACGGTGGAAATTCAGATTTCGACGCTGGTTAGGGTTACAGTGGTGGTGTTTGTTGACCTCTTGAAGAAATTAACTAGTTTATTTTTTAGATAGTTTTATTAACAACTTTAGGAACTTGTGAAACTTTCTTTTTTGGATGGTTTTATGGATGACTTAAACTTAGAGACTTATGAAACTTATGATTTTGTGCGTTAGTTTTTGTATTTTGATGCTAAGTTGAGTATAACGTTTTATTATGGTAGATTGATATAATTTTCTTTTGTAATTAAGTCATATTTTGCACTATTGACTTATTTACGATATATATTAGCTTATATATGTCATGCATATAATAAATTATATATAATTTTAATTTTAGGTAAACTCATACGAGTTCTCGAGTCGAGTTTACCTAGGCAAAACGAGTTGAGGTAAACTCTCGAGTTGTAAAACCTTGGCTGTAACAGCACAAGACCGTCCGATCTAAATCGTGTGGTTAAGATGATTTGAAGTGATTTGACAACTGAGTTAATTTAAACTGCATGATCTATAATCAACAGTTGAGATGAAAAACAGTGGCAAAACATCGTGCTTTTTTATAGCAGGGAATCTCAATCTGTGTACCATAATGATATATACCATTGTCCAATTAGAATGTGTCACGTGACACACCATTTTAAAAAATATATCAAATAAAACATTTATAAGTAGGTGACACACTTTAATTGACAAATGATATATACAACTGCACTGATACCTTAATGGTAGACAAGTGGAATCAAGCAATAAGGAACCTAAGTTGTTTTCACATGAACAAAATTACCAAAGTGGCCACGAATACATATACGAAAACTAATTTTCTCCAACTGCTGGAAAAAACCTCCATCAACATTATATTCATATGAAGTTAAGACACTAGTTAAAAACTTAAAAAAAATAAAAAAAAATTAAATTTGAGGCAATGAAAGTTTATTTTTTAAAATTTTAAAATGTTGAATACATAATTTTTAATATAAACTTTTTATTTTTATGAGCTTATGTCAGTTGGTATGGACAATATATAATATATTTAAGGTTTGGGGTTCAATCTTCAAAAAGATATAAAATTTATTTTGGATTTCTTGATAAGTAACTTGTTAGCATTCCCATTATTCTATACATCAATTTCACTTTTATTATAATTTGTTTTGCTTAACATATTAAATTAAAAAAAATGTTTTAAATGAGGGGAAAAAGGGTCGTTTAAGGCAAGAAAAGCTAGAAGAGAAAGCTAAATTGTAATTGAAGTGAAAAGAAAAGAAATGGTGTGAGTGAGAAGTGAAGGTGACAACAATTGACAGAAGAACCACCGTGAGAAGGGAAGTCTCCATCTCTGTAAACACGAAGGAGCAAGATGAAAAATAAAGAGTAAAAACACAGGTGAAAAGTTGAGAAAGATGAAAAGTAAAAAACGTTGATCCTTTGTTGAACATCACGGGTCACGGTTGAAATTGAAACAAATGGAGCGTAAATAAAAAGTATAAATGAAACCCAATTCTGCGTATCTTCCTTTCCATTCATTATCTCCGACACCGACACTTTGCCAGATACCATCTTTAACACAAACAAACACACACAATATTCACGTTTCGGCTCGGCTCCTTTTTCATTATTTTTATCAAAACTTTGCTTTTAGTCTTTTCAAGAGGAGTAGTGATATATGCACAACCATTTTAGGACAATTTTGGTGACAATTTTTGTTTTCTCTTTTTTCATTGGTCCAAAACAATAGAAAGAGAAATAATAAGAATATAATGTGAGTATGAGAGAGAAAGTTGTTAAAAAATTATAATAAAGTGGTTGTACAAATATCATTTCTCTTTTAAGAGACCTCTCTACGGGTTGTACAAAACAAAACAAAAAAAAAAGGAGCTCTATTCGGTGTAGATGAATAAATTAACATGCCACCTTCTCCATTTTAGGATGAATGGAACATTCATAATCATCATAACATACTCATTAGTCATTACAACTATACTTTGCCTACTCACCAAAAAATAAATATACAATTAAACTAGGCCTCCAGTTTTTTTTGTCCACTATGCATCTTTGGGTTCACTCTTGATGGAAGAAAAAATAATGTCGAATTCTTAAAATTGAATTTCGTATGTTTGAAGTTTTCAATTGAAACAATTGTGCTCATAGAAATTGATCATAATTTAACAATTTCACATGTAATTTTTAGATTAAAAAACTTTACATTCTCTCCAACCTTTCAATTCCATCTTTCTCATTCATCTAAATTTTGATGGAAATTTTGTTGTTGATGGAAAATTTTTATAGAGACTAAAAATGCTGATGAAAAATTTTATAGGGACTAAAAAATATGATTTTATTTTGCAGAGATTAAAAACAAAATTCTGAATATTTATAAAGAATATATACTTAACTAACCCTAATTTTAATATCCAAAATCACCTATCTACATGTTTTTTTTAATCTAAATAAGTGTTTTTATATATATCTTATTTGACTTTGTCATTTAAGTGTGATATGTTGTGCTTGTTGTTTTAATGCGACACTGTTTGTTTGGTGGATTGACATATTAATTTCGATATGTTACATACCGAAGACAAAAGTATTTGAGTCTTTTTAATTTTGACATATTTGTATGAATTTTTGTATGCATTAATTTAATTAAGACTTTGTTTGTAAGTTTAAAGAATAAACGAACCATTTTGGTTGAGAAATATAGTTGAAATAGAAAAATGAATCTAAAAATATAATAACTTCTTCCTCTAGAAAAAGAAAAAGAAAAAGCACATAATTATTAGTTTAAGAGAAAAGAAATAGTTGTACGGTAACGTGGCTTGGCTTGGCTTGGAAACAAAGGGTGAGTATAAGAGCACAGCTTACAGCTGTTCCCGTGTGGTCCCATAACACAGGCTGTCAGAGAATACCATATTTTCCTTTCCTTTCACAATCGTTCCTTCCTTCTCCAAGCCATTAAGCAAAGCTAACTCATCTATCATAAACCATTACCATTTTATTTTAGAGAGACTACTGAGTGAGAAGACTCAACAACCATATCATCATACACAACACAACACAACACACGCTACCCTACAGCTACTACTTCACACTTTACCCTCCTTCTTCTCACACTCTCATTTTACCACCAAAACCAAAACACATTCAACATTGTTTCTTTCTCTATTCACGAGCACCATGGATTTCTATGGTGTCTCCAATTTCATTACCCTCTTCCTCCTTATCCTCATTCCCTTCCATTCCTCGTTACCCACCACCACCACTCAAATCAACTCCAACTCCATCCTCGTCGCACTTCTCGATTCCCACTACACCGAACTGTCCGAGCTCGTTGAAAAGGCACTTCTCCTTCAAAAACTCGAAGAAGCCGTCGGTAACCACAACATCACCATCTTCGCACCCAGGAATCAAGCTCTCGAACGTGACCTTGACCCTGAATTCAAAAGATTCCTCTTAGAACCTCGTAATCTCAGGTCACTCCAAACTCTTTTAATGTCTCACATTCTTCCTTCAAGAATCGCTTCACATCATTGGCCACCCACTCACCTCCACCACCACACTCTCTCCAACCACCGTCTTCACCTCACCACAAACCCCACCGGCGCAAAAACCGTTGATTCCGCTCAGATCCTTAAACCAGATGACGTTATCCGTCCAGACGGCGTCATCCACGGCATCGAACGCTTGATAATCCCTCGTTCCGTACAAGAAGATTTCAACCGGAGAAGAAACCTCCGTGACATCTCCGCAATTCTTCCAGAAGGAGCACCGGAGGTAGATCCACGTACAAACCGCTTAAAGAAACCCGCACCAGTCCCCGCCGGAGCTCCACCGGTTTTACCAATCTACGACGCATTAGCACCAGGACCATCACTAGCTCCAGCACCAGCACCAGGTCCAGGTGGTCCACGTCATCATTTCAACGGCGAACGTCAAGTAAAGGATTTCATCCAAACTCTTCTCCATTACGGTGGTTACAACGAAATGGCAGATATTCTCGTTAACCTAACGTCGTTAGCAACGGAAATGGGTCGTTTAGTTTCTGAAGGATATGTTTTAACAGTTTTGGCACCAAATGATGAAGCAATGGCGAAATTAACCACTGATCAATTATCGGAACCAGGTGCACCGGAACAGATTATATATTATCATATAATTCCTGAGTATCAAACGGAGGAGAGTATGTATAACGCCGTTAGAAGATTCGGGAAAATTAGTTATGATACGTTGCGTTTGCCTCATAAGGTTGTTGCTCAGGAATCTGACGGTTCTGTTAAATTTGGTCACGGTGATTCTTCTGCTTATTTGTTTGATCCTGATATTTACACCGACGGTAGAATTTCTGTTCAAGGTATTGACGGTGTTCTTTTGCCACCGGAGGAAGAGAATGAAGATGAATCATCAGCACCTATTCGCCGTGTTAAAACTCCACTGGTTAAAGTTGCTTCTAAACCAAGGAGAGGTATTGAATTTTTCTCATTGCTTTCTTAAGTTTTACACTTTATCATAGGAATAGATGAGGTTAATAATGAGTTATTATTGCTTTGATTAACCTTTTACAAAGTGGGTTTTTTGATTAGTATGTGTGGTTTTTTTTTTCCTTTTTCTATGGGTTGCCTTTATTCTTTTTGGGCTAATTATATACAATTTTGGGTGGGTTGAACAATTAATCTATGATAATCTAAAAATCTAATTTTTTTAATCCTCTTAAAGAAAGAACTCTGATAATTTGTTCGAAAAGTATTTAAGTATGACAAAAAAATGGTTCCAAACTCAAGTTGAATTTGTTGATTAACCACTTTAATCTAATTACTCTTTAATTTATAGAATTAATTATTTTTGTTTTGAGCTTTGCCAAATACTAGTACTATAGAGATAGTGAGAGAAGGGTTTGTTTTTTGTTTAATGAATTTTATTTATTTATTTTTGTCTGAACTGAATTTGTCCTAATGTTCTTTGCCCTCAAGTATCAAACTAGTACTACATGTGATTAATTTAATTTAATTAAAAAATAATAAATAAATATATACATAGAAAGAATTCAGTGTGCCAAGCTGTGAACCACATTCTTATATCCCCCACCCATCCTAACCTCGGTGCTGAAACGGTTTGTCTGGATCTGAGACAACCTTTTATTTTATTTTTCATATCATTTATTTACACTGTACTTATATAGTCAACTATAATATTGATTACTACTTTTCATTTTTACAATTTAATTAGTAATTTGATATATAAAATTCATTTGTTTGCAAGTTTCAACAACCCTTGATTATTTAACATATTTTTTGTTGTTGTATACATGTGAAGTATGCAATAGAATTGCCGTGGTGTTAGTTGACTAACCATTTTCATTTAACCTAAATGCATGTGGCAGGGAAATTGCTTCAACTTGCTTGTAGCATGGTTGGATCCTTTGGAAGAGTCTGCTCATGAAATCGCTTTCTCAACTAATCGCTTAAAAATAGAAAAAAAAATTATAATAAAAAAAGAGTGAAGTTATATAAACTTGATGAATGGTAAGTTTACCCACTAATAATACTATTCCATAGCCATTGTTTGTGTTATTCCATTTTATTTGTTCTGATGATAATTTATTTACATGCATTATGCAGTTGTAGAGTAAGCATTTTCAATACAAAAAGGGAGCGATTGAGTTGCAAGATTTCGGTGGGGAACTCACACAGAAGATAAACAAATTTTCTGTCATTTTGTTTCATACTGTAATTACATATCATTTTTTTATTAAATTTTTATTTTATGTTGATTCTCTGTCTCTGTCTCTGTATGCATAAATAACCTTCAAATACGACACTCTCCTCTCTCGGTTGCATTATTTTTTTTTTCCCTGTTTGTATGTGAATCAAAAAGTTATTATAATACCTTCAAGTTCCAACTCATTTTCGTCGGCAAATCTAATTTTTAAAACCAACTATGAAATGGACATTTCAGCAGAAGAATTTAAAAACAACACTATATTCTTTGAATTTATTTTTAAGTATTTCATTTTGCTAAGCAACAACTTCTGCTAATTCTATTAAATGACATGCGTTTGTTCTTTATAACTTGGTCAGCATAATATTTTATTTTACAATAATATTCATAATAATAAGTTTAAAAAGGAACATTAAATAATTCAAAAAAAAAAAAGAAGAAGGAATATTAACAGAGTTTATTATAGTTAATATTTTTCATGAAACTTAATGAAAATGGACCACTGAGCAGAATAATTAATTAATTTGAAAATAGCAATGGAAATGGACCTCCCAGCGGAAGGTTTATAAATAACAAAAAGAAGGTAAGTTGACTTAAGCTTGGTTAATTTGATTTACTTGTTATTTTCCTTTCTGCGTAAACCTGTTGTTGAGGGGTTATTTCATGGATAGCTAAATTAATGGTGGTAGATACATTTTGGCAGGGAGAAGAGGAAGTAGTTGTGGGATTAATTATTTGTGGGAAGAAGACAGAGTAGCTAATTGTATTGCATATAGAGAGGGGCCTTCAAAGGTGTCGGTGATTATATAATAATAATGCTCAATAAAAGCCTATAGTCTTGTGTAATGTCCTGTTTGTTGTGCTTTTGTGGAAACACATTGCTATCAAAGCTGTCTTGGCCCCAACAGTACGATTATTCTTTGATTACCTAACAAATCATTCCCACTCACCCTTATATTCTTTCTTTGAATAATTTTCTCAAAGGAAAATTCGTTGAACTCAACAAGAAAGAAGTGCTAATGCCAATCCTACATTATACTAGAGAAAATCAAACACATAAATATTTCCCCTTCGGACATGTAAAGAGAGTGCCTTATAGAACGGCAAGTGCCTCCTTAATGAACGCTTCAAATGTTTGTATTTGCGTGTCGGTCTCTAGGTCATCAAAGTTGAAGAGCTAAATTTCAAATAGGTCGACTTTTAGAAAAACTGGTCAAAATTTCTAAATTCTAACAGAGTTTTTGTTTTTTTTTATATATAAGTAAAAACTTGTGGTATTATTACTCGCTCTCACAATTATGATAGGCCAATCAGTGTTGGCTCGGTAAACAATAATATGGAAAATGCATATTAACACATTAAAACTCAACTTATATTAATTTTCTCTTACTTTTGTTGAATCAATATGGATTAAAGTCATTGTCTCAATCGTAAAAACGTGAAAAACTCTAAATTTCCAATTAAATGTGAAGACATCAACCGTGAGTTTTGTTTTGAATGATTTTTTAAACATCGATCTGCCCAGTCCCCACCCTAGCAATTGATTGTAATGAGAAAATAACAATGAAGATACTAAAAGACAACATGTGTGTGCGCTGCAACACTTCGGTGTACCACCGACTTCCTTAGTTAAATTATCTATAATTGTCACAATACTAGCTTTTTTCACTAATACCATTCGCAATTATAAATTGTTTTACCAGCAGAGTAATTTCCTTTCTAAGTAGTTTTAACTTTTTTTACTAAATTGGATTTGTATATCAAATTGGCTTAATTCAAATAGCAAGTATAGTAACACGAATTACCTGTTCACATGGAAGAAGAGAGAAGAGAGAGCAAATAAGGCTAGAGTTTTGGAGAGATTTTCAAAATATATTTGGAAAGTTGGACAAGTTATATCTATTTAGCTAACTGTACTTTCAACTCATTAATCCTATTAACATCATCACTTTTAACAATCAAATAATCAACATGTAAAAATGAACAAGATCATGAGAAGTGGTCCTAAGAAACAAAGCAAAATCATGATCACTAGAACAATTATCAGTAAATGAAATCACAACGAAGAACTTCTCAAACCAAGCTCGTGTGCTTGTTTCAAACCATGCAAGGCTTTTTTAAACATACACACTTCCCCCTTATTATGAGGAAAATTTGGTGGAGGTACCATATAAACTTTTCCCGGAAGATCACCATTTAAAAAGGTGTTTATATTAGAAAGATCTTTTTCCCCTTTGACTTCTCCCCCTGATTATGAGAAATGTGCCATTGACGAACATATGCAACAACAATAAGAGTGCGGATGGATGTCATCTTTGTCATGAGTAGATGTTTCTTCATAATCCATACTATAATGTTGAAAGAATCAATTAGACACAAGACGAGTTTTGTAATGATCAACTGATCCATCAAACTAGCTTTGATCTTGTATATCAAACTTGATCCACTACCACATCTTCTTGCTTGAAGAGGTATTATCTCAAATATATGTTTTCCAACGGTTTCTTACAAGATGAGTCTTTTTAGTGAAAAACAGTTAGGTCAATTTCATAAGGATGGCCATTAGGGCCAAAATGAGACCCTAGAAAGGACAGTGTCAAGGAATTAGAACCATACGAAAAGGAAATGACCAAAACTCGAGGGCATTTGACTTCATGTCGCTCACTTTAGTGCTTGAGGACAGATTAGTTTATTTTTATGGGAAATGTTAACAAGTGTCCGTTTTAAAGGCACTTAAGAAACTCAAAAGTAGAAATTTTATCTTAGTAATTGGATATTTACCCCAGCTGTTTTTTTATGCAAAGGAGGCCTGAATCGCCGCTACACTGAGATATATAGCTGGAAAGACACTCTAAGATTGCCCCAAAAAAATAATCATTTGGTAGATAAACGCTTTTAGATTTTTGAACTAGTGAGTAGTGACCTCTAAATCGCTAGGCAACTATAAGGATTTATGAAGCCTCATTTTGATTAGGAAAACAAAGAAAAAAAGAATTCTAAACCGTTGGTGAGCTCAATGATTTGGGGAATAAATGCTTGAATGTTGGCTTTAAAGGACTATAACAAGATGTAATGTAGTTACCTTACCATAAACTTCAAAGGGGACCATTCTGCATGCAGTGTAGAAAGGGTAATCAGAAGTCAAATACACAAATGGTTTATTAAATAATAAATGAATTATAAAGGCATTTTAAACAGATATCACAAAAGGGCAACTCAATAAAAATAATAATAAAAATCTTACTTGCAATACACGTTTATGATGAAACCAAATTCTATATTCACAACAACAACAACAGCAGCTACTAAATATTTAATAACATAGATCCCTACTCTTACATGATTATGATATGATTCTAAACTCCAACAGTAACCTCACATGATGCAAACTCAAGTGTTGTAGAACTAAAAGGAGGTGCATGATCATTTGCAGGATGATCTGTCTCTGATTGTTGCTCCATGTCAGAATTGTTTACATGTGGATGTTGGAATTCTTCGTTGCTTCCTTTGGTTACATTTTCTTGAGACTTCACATTGGTTTGGATTTTCTTGATTGGTTTCTTTGAAATCACATCTTTATGATCTTTTATGATTTTTGCCTTGGTTGAATTTTCTTCAGAATTGTTGTTCATAGCAGATTCTTTGTGCCTTCCAAGCTTTGGAGATCTTGGGCGGGTTGTTGGTATCTAATTGATAGATGAAATGCATTACCATATATATGTAAGGAAGAAAAATATTATTACATTGAAAGAATAAGGCACATGAAAGAAGCACATTAGAAGAAAAAGAGCCTAGGAGTACTTTGCAAAATTAACAAATTTTGTTTACATCATTTTCGTCTTCAAATGCGCAAGATGATGTTAGTACCGTCTCAAAATATATTAAAATTATAAACATTCCCAGTGCATTTTCTGTTTTTTAATTTTATGAACCAAATTGAATAATAATAATAGATACATTTAAGGACCAAAATAACGAAAGACACGTGCGAGGAGCCGAAGACCAAATTAACTTACAAAATGCATATATATGTATGTAATTCTAATTTTGGTATATTAAGTTCAGGGACTAAGAAATAGTGGCTCACATTTGATGCTAAAATGACAATTGACTCCAATTTTTATGTTGACATAAAGAATAGAAGCATAAGAAGATCTATTCGTCTATTTGACAATAAAAAAGTTCAGAGAAAAAAAGATAGATAATGAATGCAGACAAGCATTTTATGACACCAATTTAAAGTCAGCAGCAGCTAAGAGGACATGTGATGAATTAGTTACCTTCTTTAGCTCAACTTTTGGAGGTGGTTCCTTATAGAAACTTGGCATTGGAGCGGCTTTGAAAGTCAAGCTCTTCCTCAATTGCTTGATCTCTTTCTCTTGGTTTTCCTGAGAACAAAATATAGAGAGAATAAGCTAAAAATCATTGTATCACAGAATTCAGATTGTGTCCGATATATGGTAGTGTAGACACCGACGTACAATTACATTCAATTATTACTAGTGTCGATGTGTCACTGTCACTATCATGTTTTCTGTTCGTGTGTCCGTGTCGGTGCTTCATGGCTAAAAACAGTGTATTAAAACTCAAACCACAACATGTAACATAATTCAATAATTTGGTGATCATATATACCTTTGATTTGGCTTGTTGGTTGGTTTTTTCTGCTTCCTTGGCTAGAACTTTTTCCTCCACCTTTGAGAAAAACTGTGAAAAAAGGGACCAAAAAGGATCAATATCTAAAATTTGCTATAGTAACATCATTAGAGTGTAAGGTTACAGAGACAACCTCCTTCCTCTTTTCAGCTCTTTCTTCCAATCTGGATGAAAATCCAGAACATATGTTTCTCAGACGAAGAGTAGCACTTCTGATAACATATACATATAAAAAATATTCATCAACATTTTAGCCAAAGAAAAAAAAATGGAAAATAAGCAAAAGTCGAAGTAACAGGATATGAATCATACGAAGTTGTGGAGTGAGAATCATCATCCTCTTTACTTGGTTTTGCCGTTTTTGATGAGTTTGATATCTGATCAACATGTCTGCAATAATGTAAAAAACATTAGTAGATAATCCATGATTCCATTTGGACAGAAAAATGCAGAACAATCTAATGTAAAACAACTGAATGTTCACACTTCATATTAATCTGGAAACTATAAATAAAAAAGGTCCACAACTGCTATATGAATCACAATATCAAGGTTTCTGATGTCTTCACGAATCACGACTGCAATTTGAGGCTGCATCAGACACATTTGACTGCGATTATTCACGATATCAAGTATCATGACACAATTGTCACTGCAGCCGTGGTTTAGACTTTAGGCTGTTGATAATTTGCACAATAAATCTCAAGACTCAAGCGAACTGTAAAAAAGGACTGAGTAGATATTTGGAGGTTGGGAGTTGCCGTTTGCGAAACATTAGTAAAGACACATGCATCAGACAATGCATTGATACGAAGACGATAATTACATTGACATGAAGACGATAGTAATATTTTAAGAGCATCAGACAATATATTGACACGAAGACGATAATAATATTTTAAGAAAATGTAACCACATGTGTTAGTGTTGATATCAAAGACTGACACGTGTCAGATACAAAATGCTCCTTTTATTTGAAATGTCGGTGCTACATAGGTTGAGACTTACAATGGTGCCTCAGATGTGCAGCTCTTGGTGACTCCAACAGTAGACCTTCCAAACTAGCACATAGAATGGAAATAGTATTATGATTCATGAAACATAGAAAAACAATGTAAGAGGCAAAGAAGATACAACAAAGAAAGGAAATAAGGAATAAAAATCACTACCACAGAGCGTTTCAAACCAGGCATGGATATCAAAGTACTCCTCTTATTACAACCTTCAGCGTTTGTTTTCGCCTCATTTGATTTCCCTTCAGAATTTGTGGACTTGCTTGAATGATGAAGAGTGGACGCTCGAACATGTTTAACTTTTGTGTTAACAAGACAACCATCAATGCTTTTATGCATCGAATCTTCACGTGCTGATTTGGCTGGGAAAGAAAAGCTCGGAGAAAGGGTTGACCTTTGTTTTCTAGATATTGAAGCTGTGCCCTTCAAATTGGATTTATCTTTAACAAATTTGTTGTTCTTGGAAGCAACACTTTCTCTATGCTTTGTTCCCTAACCATGTCAAATTTAGTCAGAACAAGTTTCCTACCATTTGCCAATCGCATAAAATCGTGCTTTGTTCAAATTCTGTTACACCACAATGCTCTAGTGCCACTATAGCCGCTATTTGATAATACCATGTACTGAATAGCATATATAATAACAATTTATTCAATTTCTGCTATAGCACCACTATTTGACAACAGTACTATTGTAAAATGTAAACAATGATTTATCGCAATTGTATAGATATAGTTAAAGGTTAAACAGACAATTTGGATAAATTATGTATGGTACCTTAGCAAGTTTTGAATTTTTAGAGGCATCAACTTCAACAGTGTCACTAGTAGAAATGTGGCTAATTTCAACCTGAGATGCTGCATTCTCATTTTGAATTTCTGCACCACAAATATTTGCATCTTCTTTGTTTATATTCTCCTCAGCTATCACCTCAATAACACGTTTCTCTTCCTCCAAAGCAACCTCATTTTCAGATTCCATTTTGCTGTAAACAATATACAAAGTAAATTCGAATTTAAGAATATTCACCTGTATAAAATAGATATATTTCTCATTTTCTTGGATACTTAAATTGGCAACTATCATAAACAGAAAACTAAATATAATTGGCACATTTCTTCAATATTTTTGGCCAAAGGTTGACTACACTTTGGTGAAATGTATGCTAGCTTTTCTTTAAGTCTTTTTTCACATCAACTTTACAAAGTAATCAAATTTCTATAGAATAGGCACACTCTTCACAAGCTTGACATGAACATAAACAAGATTCACTTGATCTAAGTTTTATAAACACATAATTCACTAAACTAAGCACTATACAATAAAAAAAAAAAGTACACAATATAAGAAATACAAACTGCATCTGTAAACCAAACATAAGTGTAGAAATTCAAAACTTATAGATACCAGAAATGATATATAAAATATGCATTATGCTTACCTAAAAAACTTCTTGTCTTGAGTACTAATATGGAAGATCTAAATGAATTCAAAGATTGAATTATGGTGAAAATTGGTAGTGCAGAAAAGTGAGTAGAATATGGCTTATAATTAAGTGGTGGATTGTGATAGTTGAAGCAAATAAGGTGTAGTTGGTGATGGTGACATCAAGTTTTACTTGGAAACATACGAGAAAAGAGAAAGAGAGAGGTTTGAGGAATAGATAGAAAGATAAATAGTAACTGTTGCAATGATTTTTCCACCACTCTCTAAAATCTGTAACTGTCACCACAAGCAAACTTTTATTTTTCTTTTTCTTTTTCTTGTTTTTAACTGTCACTGAAAAAAGTGAAATTACATGGTACATAGATGAATCAAAAGTGGGAAACAAGAGGTGACATTTGTCCTATTTCTTCATTTGGTAATCTTTCTTTTTTGGTTGACTGCTAAGAAATCTCTATCTTTATGCTTATGTTCCAAGAAACATTTGTTTAGATGCATTTAATTAGGTAATTAATCCATTGATCACCAAAAAATTTATTAATCAAATGACCTTTATGCATTTAGTTAGTTAATTAATCCATTAATCATGAAAAATTAATTAATCATATGACCTTTTCATGGTTATATATCAGTCCTTGAAATCAATTTTTAGATGCTTCTGTTTTTTATTTGTACAATTTTAAGACACCTCTTTGTTATATGTACAAAATATTCTTTTGTTATTTGGCGGGGTGACTAATTAATATCCATCAAAGGATTTGTACAATCAAATTGTCATAATGTAAAATGCTATTTGTCAGAGCTCCCAAAAAAAATTGCTATTTGTCACAAATTAATCGCAATCAAATCTGTTACGAGTGGAAATCTTTTGATAGCATCATCATTTATTGACTTCAATGTATTCCTCCAAACAATGTATTACTAGTCTTTACTTGTGATGCGTTCATGATTTTCTTTTTCGCTATATATAACATTGCTATTTTCATTATACACGAGTAAAATTCAAAATTTTAGTAATTTCTAGAAGAGTCCTCTATAGCAACATTTACTTTTATATAAGTTTACCTTAGTAATAAAAGAAGGTAAGCTTACTAAGCTTGTACCAAAAGGACCCAAAAACCGTAAATATAAGACAATGTTTTTGAAGTAGCGATGTTTCAATATCAAAAGTGGGTGGATTCTAAGGTGAAGGTCCTATTAAATCTCTCTCACCGATGGACCATTATTTAAAACTATCAGATTAATCAAATTCACACATCTTATTATACACTCTCTACACTGGATCAATCCAAAAACCTTGCCGAAATATCTTTCTTTCTGAAAGTTTCCGCGTTGTCACCAATGGTAGAAATTTTCACATTGTTTGACAGAAAGCATCAGAAAATGGATAGTGGAGAGATTTGATACAATTCCGTTACTTTAAAAAATCATTTAAAATTAACATTAGTTTATTTGCCTAGTATTATTAGAATTGTTTTGCACACTCCATACCGTGAAATTTTCTTACGAAATGGATGTTGAGGGAATTCTTATTCAAGATTCCACTTGTGATAATAGATCCTTTTTTCCCATAACAATTAAGATGGTTGAGAATTGTAATGTATGTAGTTTTTTAGTTTTAATCTGGCTTTAACAATTGATTGAACAATTTTGTTTAACGGGCATTGAATTGAATGTATGTAAATAATGAGGGTCTTTGATTGTAGTTGTGGCTGGCCAGTGGATGCAGTAGCAACAAAATGATGATTGTTGGTGAAAGGGAGAAGATAATTGTAATCTAGTGTAGAAAGTGTACAATAAGATGTATGGATTTGATAAATCCAATTGCTCTTAATAATGGTCCATCGGTGAGGGACTTGATAGGACCCTCACCTTAGAATCTACCTCAAAAGTGTGTCCCTTTGTTTTTATTTTATTTTAAACTAGACCATCGACCCGTGCGTTATCGAAGGTAATATTTGACGGTAATAGGTAACAAAAAAGTTAGGTTAAGTATAATTAATCTAATCTCTTACTTAGGTTAAGTATAGCGAGACGAGTTAACATTTATAAGTAAGAGATATAACGAGACGTGTTAACAATTATTCCTTTCCAAAAAAATAGCATCTAATTAGGAACATAATTTTATTTTACTTTAGATAAACATTAAATGCAAAAATGTGGAGGAAAAAATTAGGTTAAGTATAGCGAGACAGATTAACATTTATAAGTAAGAGATTCGTATGTGGTATACAAGATATATATAGCTGATAATGATACTGATCTTCATTTTGCATCATTGAACAAAACAAGTAGATCTCTAGCTTCAGAAACCTTGACAGCGCGAGAAAGATGTTGTGTCATCTCTCCAAAACACTCCGGCGACCTCCGGCGCTATTCTGGTGATGTCTTTCCACCACAAATCTCTTCCAATCTTACATCATTTATATCATTCCAACTTAGATTTACACATTCCTAAACTCACTTCAAGGAAAAAAACACAGATCTAAACAAATAAACTCAAACCCTCTCCGACCCTTATCTTTTTCTGATCTGTTTTCTCCGGTGGTTTGGTTTCTTCGTTCTGAACTGCTCTGGAGTTCCCTCAATGGCTTCGCCTATTTGTTCTTGGTCGTTTCTCTCGTCACTTGAGACGGCGCCGCACCAAAGTCATTCGCCCAAGTGGTGTCCGCTGCTGGGGAGGACAGTTTGCCTTCACTTCCTCCTAAAGTTATCGTCGGAGACACCGTTTGCATCAGAATCACTCAACGCGAGTATGAAGCTGAACTCTCAGAGTGCCTTCGCAACCTCCATGGTCGCGTAACACTTCAAAAGGGGGACTCTCCTTTGTCAACGAAAGTCCTGAAGCAGAAATTGGAAAGTATGTGGCCAAATTTGAAACCCTGGGCTATCACTCCGCTTGGCAGAGGTTTCTTCAAGTTCAATTTTCACTCAATGGAATAGATGAAGAAGGTCTGGGCATTGGGTGTTGTTCAGCTGAAGCCTGGGCTCCTACGTTTCTTTTGCTGGTCTAAAGACTTCGATCCTCACAATCAAACACAATCTCACGCTCAATTGTGGGCAAGACTTCTGAACCTTCCCCAAGAATATTGGAGAAAGGCCACTTTATTTGAAATTGCATCAGGAATTGGTACCCCTCTAACTATAGATGAAGCAACACAATCCCGTCTTTTTGGTCATTACACTCGTATTCTCGTTGATGTGGATATGTCTGGTAAACTTTTTGATTTTGTTGTGGTTGAGAGGGAAGGTTATGCTTTCCCGGTAACTGTTGAGTATGAACGCAAGCCATCATTTTGCTCTCATTGTAAGATGTTAGGACACTCTATTCAACATTGCAACCGTATCAATAATGCACAATCCTATGCTGCTCCAAGAAACCACCAGAAAAAACTTTTTCAACAGGCTGAACTGTCCACAAAAACCGACTCACTCAACAACCAATTTACTCCAAATTAGAGTCCCTTCAATCCAACATTCTCAAGCATGATGTCTGTGCTCCCACACAGGTTACTGACCCTGTTGAGGTTTTGGTTAAAAATACAAAATGGTTGATTTAAATAACTCTGATCATGAGGGGCCATCTAAGGAAGGATGTGTTGTGGATGTGGTTGAGATTGCAGCAACCCAGAAGAGTGGTAACTCTTCAACACCACCTCTTCACAACTCTTTTGACCAGCTACTTGAAGATGGTGAACTTCCTTCAGGGGAGGTAAGGTTAGCTGACAGGGATCCTAATCACATTTCCAATGTTACTTTGTTGGAGAGTGCGGAAATTGTTGATAAGGTGTCTAAGGAGATAGTTAGTTTGGAACAAGTTGCACACTCTAAGGTTTCTGTTAATGTGGAAAATGATTTCTATGAGCCTGCAACTGTCTTGACTGAGAATGTCAATTATGGTACACCCATCATCATGTGTGTTACCACTTATGATGAAGTGTTGGGGCCTGACAAAGGGAAGACTTCCAAACCTGTTAATAATACTAATAATTCTGAAGCTTGCAGGAAAAGTGAAATTTTTTTAAGCAAGTTATGGGCTGATGATTTGGACACGGATCAGGCTTCTGACACCACTCTTGAGCCTGACATAAATGCTGAGATTGAAGGGGATATTGAGGATGGGAGTTTATTTACTCCTTTTATGTCGAAAAGGCAGAAGAAGTCTAATAAGAAGAAACATGCCAATAAGTTAAATGATACAATGGTTCAAAGCACAAGTAGTGAGTACATACAAACTCGTTCCAAGAAGGGTGTGATCAAAAGCAATCCAAAATATTTGTAGAAGTATATCCAAAGCTTATAAAAGTTTATGTTATAGGCTAGAATTCTAATATGCTTATGTTTGTTTTGCCTTAGTTTGGCTTTGGTGTAATACTCTTGTGTACTTGGGTTCAAGTCCCAAAATCCTGACTTTTTAGTATTTTTGTGCCTTATTAAAAAAAAATACAAGATATATAGCGAGAGAAAAAGATATATGTATTATCAATGAAAGCCAGTTCAACTGATAAGAAGTTGATTCATCTACAAGATCGTGGATCCAACTTTCGTTGTCAATATGAAGATCTATACGATAACCGCTGTTTAAACTTAAAGCCCGATCGTGATGAGTCTCAGAGTCCGATTCACCTAAATTTATTTTTATGAAAGAAATAAAATAGATGTTATAAATATAGGATGTTATATACCATGTCATAGTTTTTATTGTGTTTAAATAATAATGCTAATGTATTTTTTTTGAGTAAAGAAGAGAACTTTGTCCTCATCTCATGAATTATTGTTTGGCTGGACGTACAACATCTAATTATATGTGGGACAAGAAATCACTCTCTTGGCCCTTGGGTTGGTTCATGTGAAAATATACTTGAATTATTATAGTGATGTGGGAAGAATGGTAGGAAAGTAAATAGAGGAATTGGGATGGGTCCAAAAAAAAAAAAAACACTGTTTAAGAACATGGGAATGATACTGGTGTCTGGTTTAGGATGACGTGGCAGGAACAAGCAACATGATTGGTGGCACGTTAAGACAAGACAACCATGAAAGGTACTAACCGCTTGTGAGCTGTCATAACGTGCGGCGTCCCATGATCCCACGAATGAATCATCCCCTCCCTCTGATCATGAAATGATACATCACAGGGTCCAAATTGCTTTCTACGTTTCGTTTTGGGGTCTCATATGCTCCTATACTTGTAGGCTACTAACTTTTTTCAAAAAAATTTAAAAATAATAATTTATTATTTAAAAAAAAAATTCTTTAACCCTTCTTGAAAAAGAAATTTTTTTTTTTTTAACCCTAATTAAATATAGAAATACTCTATCCCCGTGAGCTTAACTCAGTTGGTAGGGATATTGCATATTATATGCAGGGCCCGGGTTCGAACCCCCGGACACTCCACTTCTCTACAATTTAATTGTGTGAGCTCTAGCCATTAGACTACTTGACCAAAAAAAAAATATAGATATACCCTCTTGTCCCCGTAACTTTAACTTAGTTATTAAGAACAATGCATAATATATGTATGTGTAAGTATTGAAGCAGAGACAATGCATTATATATGTAGAGGTTAAGGTTGGTACCTTGGACATCCCACTTATTCATCTTAAGAAGTGAATTTCTAATCATTAGATTAATCGACAATTCGTTCGATCACTATTATAAACAAAAGAACACTTAAAGAAGAAGAAAACAACAAATCCAATTACTTGGTTCTCTAAAAAAAAGCCAATCACTTGGTTATATTCATCCTTTTTTTAATTTTAGCCTAATTGACATTCTATCTTATATCCATAAAAATAATGGATTGCTAACTAATTTTTTTTTGAGAGAAATGGATTGCTAACTAATAGAAATTTATTTTTAGCGTCTACATTAAGCGATCAAAATTAATTTTTCCTGCCTATTCATTAAGATCATGGATAGTTAAGTGAATAAAATTATTTGTTTTAGTCTAATTGCATATTTGGCTTATGGCCATAAGATCATGGATAATTAAACCATCAAACTTCATTATTTTTTAGTTTCTCTAGATAGAAATGTTTCTCGATTAATTAAGTACTAAGCATGTGAAGAAGTCAAGTAACATTTGAAAAGCTTCTTGTACCATCTCCAATCCATATAGTCAAGTCACTCTTTCATCATGTTAAACGAGTTTAGATCAACTGTCCTACTCGAAAAAGATGCATAAATTCTAATGTAGCTTAAATTTATGTCACCAAGTCGAAATTCAAAAGGCCATTGCCAAGATAATGTTTCTCGGTAGTTTACATAACAAGGGAAAATCTGGATAGCACTTAGGTGATTTAGAGTTGGGTGACATTGATGACATTGATCAATCACAATGTTACGATGCTTGTGAAAGAGAGAGAAATATAAACATTGTGATTGACTAATGTCACCGATTATCACCCAACTCTATGTCACCTAAGTACTATCCGGACAATCTATGAAACAGACATATCAACTTTTTTACATAATAATAACTAATGGCTAAGCTTTTTTTTTTAATAGAAACAAAATTCAAGATTGTATATAATTTTCTAAAGGAAGAAAAATTCGATGTTACAGCTAGTGTTACACACACCAATACTACTGACAGTGTCTGTCTTCCTAACTTATTGACAGTGTCTTCCCTAATCCAATGTTAAAAGCTAGTGCAACACTTCACACCATTATTTTCTAAATCTGCATTGCCTCTCTGCATCATAGCCACAAATTCGTTGTAGTCTATTTGTCCATCCTGAAAGGGTAAAACAATGAACATACCAAAATCATCAAAAGATGTATAAAATTTGAAAAGGCATGATTTAGAATATCAAATATTTCTTTAATATAAAATATTGGAGAAGGAGAACATATATTAGTTAAAATTACGCCAATAACTATTTTACAACTTGTACAGAAAAATTGGACTCATTTCTTGAAGTTACAAGGTCAAACTTTTACCACTGAACTCACACCTCATAAATAGAAGATTCAATTTACTTTTCATTCATTTGTTGGAAAATGGAAACACATAACATAACATTGTAATATGTATAACTCACATTATTTTGATCAGCTTCTCCGATCATTTCCTTAAAGTGGACATCTTTCATGCCAAGCTCTTTACAAACTTGTTGAAGCTCGTCTTGAGTGATGTAGCCAATTCCATATTTACAAATTGCTTTAGACAACTCAAAGTTGCAGAATCAAGAGGCTTGTCTGGAGCAACTCCATCAACCTGAACCCAAGGGTGACCTAAGAAGATTGGAACATCATCATTCACAATTTATGGTAATAAAAGTTCATGTTCTGTATAATTAAACAATTAATGAGGCAAGTTTAGTGATTAAAAATCAAGCACTAAATGTGTAATTTTTTACTTAAAAACAATTGCAATAGCTGAAGATGCAACAACCTTTTTTTCTTAAAAACAATTGCAATAGCTGAAGATGCAACAACCATAAACAATAAAAAAACACTTAGAATAAAGAAAATATGAAAATGTGTAATGAATCTATGGATACTTAAAATGTGAAAATATAAAATATGTTTCAGTAATATCATAATTTAAAAAAGAAAAAGAAAAAAAGAGTGGTGAAACTTACTTAGAGCTTCATGTGCTGTAATTCGTGTTTTAGGATCTCTATCAAGCATCTTCTTAACCAAGTCTTTGGCACTTTCAGAAATACGTGGCCAAGGATCCGAAGAGAAATCAATTTCACCATGTAAAACCTCATCAAATATCTCTTTCTCCGATTCTATTACCAAAGAACAAAATCAAAATCCACTATTTTAATTATATGAAGCAAAAAAAAGGGAATAGAAATGAAACAAAACAAAACGTAAAGATCATGAAGATAACTTACCACCATCAAAGGGAGGTGCTCCACATAAGAGAAGGTATATGATCACACCCACACTCCATACATCAGCTTCTGGTAACACTCTCTTATAACCTCAGGTGCTATATAACAAGGACTTCCTACCGCATCACTAAATTTTTCTCCTGTAAAAGAAGATTGTTAGTCACAAGGACTATATATGATCATTACACCAATTTGAGAAGGGATTATTTCCATACCTGGTTTGAAGAAAATGGACAGTCCAAAATCAATTGCTTTAAGAGTTGAATCTTCATGTCCATCAACAAAAAGAAAATTTTCAGGCTTAAGATCACGATGCATAACTCCAAGTGAGTGACAAGTCTCAACAACACTAACAATAGTTCTTGCAAGTTTAGTGGCCTTTTGTTCGGCGTAGTAACCTTTTTTCACAATCCTATCATACAACTCACCTCCTTTACATAATTCCATGACAATATAATATAGACAACATCAGAATCTTCATAAGCTCCTTTAATACATATCACATTTGGAATCCCAACCAAGTGATGCATTATCTTAATCTCCCTCCTCACATCCTCTACATCATCATCTTCTAACAATTTCACCTTTGGGATTACCTTGCATGCATACGTTTTCCCGGTTGATTTCTCCAAACAAAGTGAAGTAGTTCCAAATTCCCCTTCCCCAAGTTCATCTCCTAACTCATAGTATTCCTTAAAAGAACCATTGTTTGACAACAAAACTGATTCTTCTTGAAGACCTGCACTTTTTGCGGTTACACTAGATTCAGTTGACTTCATATCTTTGTTGTCGACTTTGTGAACATGCGGTGGACTTTGTTGAACCGTCTCTGAAGCATCTGTGTACGGTGAAACTGAAATTTGTGCTTGGTAGATTGGATATATTTTCATCTATTGAGGTATTTCTGAGTCCAACACAGTTGTTTCCCATGTTGCACTCGGGGGTTGTTTTTCTAAGAATCAAAGAAACAAAAACCGAGTTTCTAAATTCTGCTGCAACCTCAGTGTTTGTGTTTTTAGTATACATATGAAAAAAGAACAGGGTTTATAGAGCAATGCTATACATCAAGAAAGATTTTATCAAAAAAAATTCAAGAATGACATGCAGAATAATCACTATTAGATTTTAGGCTTAATTGCAGTTTTAGCCCCCTAACTTTCCCAAAGTTGCGATTTTGGCCCCCTAAAAAAAACTATAAAACAGCCCCCTAAGTTTTGCAACTGTAGCAGTTTTGGCCCCCAAAGCTGATATTGACTCGGTCTACGCTGACGTGGCACCCTAAGTGAGGTGCCACGTGTTAATTTTTTTTTTTTTTTGCCTTGGGGGACCAAAACTGCTACAGTTACAAAACTTAGGGGGCTGTTTTGTAGTTTTTTTTCTTAGGGAGCCAAAATCGCAACTTTGGAAAAGTTAGGAGGCTAAAACTACAATTAAGCCTAGATTTTATCAAGAAATTATCTTGAAATTAATTTTAGTCAATAAAATTTCTCTCTGGCCGGAAATCATGGGTGGTGGATGTTATGTATTTTTTTTAATGAAAGGTTAATAAATGAGACTGAAATCTAAAGGTGATTATTGTGTCATGTCATTTTTGAATCTTTCTTGATAAAATCATTCTTAATATCTATCATTTTCCTTTCTGTTATAATAGGATAGAATGTTTCAAAATTTGGAGGAAATCCAACGGCAATAGAAGAATGAGCCATATAGAATGGACGTTCCAGATATTCCAAGCCATTGGTTCGGTTCCTACTAATACTTCACTAGAAATACAATTTATGCGTGGCTCTTGCGGTTTCTTTCTTTTCAATCAATCAAATCAAATAATATATTAGATTGAGTAAAAATATATATTTTTTGCGCATAAAAAAATATGTTTCAAATCACGTACTAAAATATATTAGATTTTTTTAAAAAAAAATAATCACTTTTAAGAGTTTTGCATCCGTTTGTTACAATTTTTTTAAAAAAAATCAGAATCTAAAAAAAAAAATCTAAAAACAGCTTCAAATGAGAAGTTGTTATGAGCGGCTTCTCAAAAAATAGATTTTTTTTAGAGAAGAGAGAAAATATGGTTCAAAAGATTGAACTAATTTTGTAACGAAAAATCTCTTTTATATAGTTGTATCCAAACAAACTAAATTATTTGTTTAAAAAAAGTGATTTTTATCGCGATAAACAAACACAAAATAGATTCTGATTTTTCGTAAAATCTCTAAAATATAATCTCTAAATTATTTTATATCAAAAACACTTTTATTTTAATCAGTAACAAACGATCCATAATCTAAAATTTTTCGTTTTCGTTACGGTTCGCGATTTCCATCTCCAATGTCGCCTTCGTTCTTGTTTTGAGTTGCGTTTCCATCATCGTTAGAAGCATTCCTACCACTGAATTGTTGTTTCTGTAAAATTGTTTTTGTTCTTTTGTTGTTCAACGATTCAATTTATGTTTGTTTCACCTTTCTGTTATTTCAATTTCTGTTTGTTTATATTCTGTTAACAAATTTTAATTTCTGAAATGGTTCAATTTTTGATGAATTTATGCTGAATTTTCAGGCCAACTATATTTAAACCAGGCCTTTGAATCTATGTTGAATTAAAAGAGAAGAAGAATGTGAAATTGGAGATGGGTGAAGAAAAAGAAGAATAGGAATAGACATGGTGGTGATGATGGCTTTTAGAGGAAGAAGATGTCTTACAATCAATCCTTCTTTGTAGAGGATTTTTTTTTAATTAAATCTGAATAATGATAATATCAATAAAACTAATTAATAATTAATTATTTTCATTGATTTATTTTAATTTTGATTTTTTTCTTGCATGTCACGTGGCATGAAATGATAGGGTCACGTGGCACTCCATTAGTTTTGTGTTTTATTTTAACGGAAAGTTAACAGAGGGACCAATATTTTTATAAATTGCAAGGACCAATGCAAACAAAAAAAAGTGCAGGGACCAAAACCAAAATCTGATGAAAGTGCAGGGACCAATGACACATTTAAACCTTAAATTAATTATTTAATTTAACATTTTCAAATTATTTTAGTCAAAACTTAGGGGGTTAAGAAAACACTTTCTAATAATAATTAAATTAATTATTTAATTTAACATTTTCAAAAATATATATCTCAGTATATATTTTTTTCTCTGTTCCTTACTTTGTTGAGTTGTTCACATAATTATGTATCTTTCTTACATGTACACCTCCTATTATATTAACACTGCTAATGTGTGACATATTGTGTGAACAAATATACCTTTTTTTACATTGTTGGATTTGCTTTTGAATTTTTAGCTCTTGTTATGTCATGTTGGATTCACATGTTCCTTTACTTTCATGTTGAACTCTTGAGCTCTTTCTCAAATAACATCATTATCTATGTATATCCATGACAACAAAAACCAATTAAAATGGAGATGATTATTTTAATTTGTTATTAATTATGTAAGAAAACACAACAATTTATTTTAACAAATGGATAGTTGATTTTACCATTACCTAGAGAGTCGCAAGCGATAAATACTAACTCACACGAACACGAAAATTGGATACGACATTGATAGTTTGACACTAATACGTTTTTAGCAATAAAAATTTGAAATGAATTAATTAACCAAATGTAAGTGTATGTATTGGGAAAGTCTACCATGTCATAAACATAAATGAATAGTGTTTAGGCACACCCACATCAAAAGATTTTTTCTAATGATAAAAAAGAAATTGATAATAAAATAATTTAGTCTTTTGAGAAAAAGGTATTTGATGTATGTGTGACCAACTACTATTCTTTTATATTTGTACCCATACAAGAATGTCCCGTATGTATTAGAATCAGATCCTAAACACACTTTCGATCAAAAGGGTCTGCTGTACTATAGAGGATAATAGAGTTGAACTTGTATATAGTGAAAAAACATGTGATATTTTAAAATATAATGAAGAAACCAAATAATATATGTCGTATAAAAAATAAGTAAATGAAGAAGAATAAATATGCAATTCTTTGAATTTTACAATTTTTTTTCTTAAAAAAATAAATTTGCAACTGTTTTAGCTTAAGGAAAAAAAAGAAAAAAAGGGAGAAGAATAAAAAAAAAAAACAATAAATTTAACAGACATGAATTGTTTTGTTGTTCCGTGGTGATGAGTGTTGACTCCAATAGTCAATAGAGAAGGAAATTAAACTCCACTTTATCAATTATATATTATTAATTAATTTAAGTCATTAATTAATATTAGAGTTTACCTCAAAAAAAATCAATATTAGAGTTAAATGTCATAATTTGAAGTATGTTAGCAACACTAAGGAAATTTTATCCTATACCCGAACACAGATACTTTCACCCTTACAATTCTTAAAAAATTCCATTTTTACCCTCTTTATTATTTAACCTTTTACACATTAATTTCTCACCCTTCCGAAATTTTGGTGGAACCTCCTATGATATTAACATTTCCGATATTTTTTCGGAAAACTCATCATTGCTTTTTCGAAATCTGGAACCAGTAGGCTTTGCATATGCCTTCAACCAGAAACCTTGGAATATAGTGTTCCGGTGTACATTTTCTTCAAAGTTCTTTATTTTTATTTAAGGGTTTTCTATCATGTGCAAATTTGCACATCTTAAGAAATTTAAAATAGTAATTTTGCATTGGAACTTAAACATTTTGTATTAAATATATAACTTTTTGTTAAATAATTGTTGGTTTCAATAAAATCTTTCTACTTTTAGTTATCTTAACATGTGCAATATTGCACATGTTAGACAAACCCTTTATTTAAAATAAAATATGTCTGTTCAGTGATTTTTCAATGAAAGGTGCAACCTTCAAATTGTTTTATTTGTGAGGTTGTATATGTTTACTAGAGTTAAAAAAGTGAGTAAAAAAAATTAGAACTCAAAAACAAACACGTGCCTGAACCAAAATTCAACACTTAACGAAGAATCAACCTTCTGGTTTTACACGTGTTTTCTGGGATATTTACCGAAACGCTTTGACGAACATAATTCCAATGAACGATTCTGGGAACACGATTTCTGGATTGAACGCTTTGGTGAAACACCTATGTGAATACGATTCCGATGAACGATTTATGGACAACATTATTTCACCAAATCGACATCTCCAGAACATGATTCCGGTAAACCTTAAAAACCCATAAATCTCAATTCTCAATCGATGATTCGGCAAACAACTAAGAGAAGGAACACATGAGAAGGTAAGAAAAAGAACAAGAAAACGTTTTTGTCAAAGAATATTTACTGATTGATACTAATTGTTGGGAGCGTTTATTCATTCAAGGAGGTTTTTTTTTTTCTTTCAAAAAAAGGTGGGGTGAATGGGTGAAAGGGTAAAGGATAAATTTGGTAGTTTGTGCCAAATGTTGGGGTCAAGGTATAAATGTAGGGGTGTTGGGTATAACTTCTCACTCTTAGAGTCAAAATATCCCCTCTTAACATGTACAAATTTACATATGATAGAAAAACCATTACTAAATATTTATGGAGGTCCAACTTACAAATTTACTAGACTTTCGACCCGTGCGACGCACGGGTCCTATCGACTTTTATAATGATCAATAAGTTATATTTGACATGTGTCATCCATGTGTCTATCGAAAAACACAAATGTGATTATTATATGTTTGTTTCCATCATGTGCAAATTTGCACATATTAAAAAATTTAAAATAATAAATTTGTATTTTTTTTAAACAAAATAATAAGTTTGTATTTTATATTAAATATATAAATTTTCAGTTAAAAATATATTTTTCAATTTTTTTTTTTACTTTTAGTTATTTTAACATGTGCAATGTTGCACATGTTAGACAAATCCTTATTAGATATACAATGTAGCGATAAAATGTGCCTTAATATGAATCGTAACAAATTTGTAATGTATTTGAAAACATAATTTATTAAATGATTTGCTTGCATTTGATAATAAAAAAGAAAATTAAGAACTATTAACTAATTTAGAGTAAACCCAATTTATAGCCATATAAAAAATGAAAATGATAAACAAACACAATTTGCATCACAGAAATTAAAGTTCGATTAAAAAATGTGGTCAAATTGCAGCTTAAAAAACTGAATAAAAACTAATTATTTAGAGTACAAAGTTAATAATACATATCAAAAGCAATTATATAACCTGGTAAATCATTATCTTTGCCTCCTTGCTTTAAGTTGACAACAAAAAAACTGAATTTGGATGTCCTTTTATGGAAACTGCTCGAACCGAATATATAAGTATATATCTATATGTACTTATTTACTTTACACGTACGTGCTCATTGTTTTTGCACTAAATATACAATTTTATTGTATATTTAAACCGCATTATAACGGATCCAAATTAAACCGCATTAAAATACCTAGGAAATCCTTTTTTGAATTGTTCATCCTAAACAAAACCAAACTAAAATTAATTAACATAGTGGATCGGTTGAGTTTTGTCTTTAAAAGTGATCTAAACCGCATTGCGAACACACAAATTTTTTTTGTATAGCTTCATGAACGTGATAAGTTAAAATTCCTCTTTATAAGTGAACAACTTATACACACATTAGTATTCTTGAACTTAATTTAAGAGTGCTATCAAAATGTTCATTTATCTTAAAGAAAATTGGAATCTAAATTATATAGTTTCAAACATCACTATTATTTCTCAAGTAATGATTGACTAATGTAATTTTGATGAGATTATTGCAAACTCTCTTCGAATATAGATTTGATTCAAAGGGGTTAAATTTACAACTAACTTCAAGTAATCATACGTATGATTAGTGTTTCAAGTAGCCATACATACGATTAGTGTAGTAATCAATAAAACTTGTAGTATTAAAAAATAGCACATTAAAAAGGATTTCAAAAATAGTATTTAAGAATAGCAAAAAGGATTAGCAAAACCGGGACTTAGTAGGATACACAACATCCATATGAGAAACAATGTAATAAGAAAGAAAGAAAGAAGCAACTACATAAGGCTGATACAACAAAGATTAAACAACATACAACATTGGTATTAAATTCAGTGTGATATGTTATATATATAAATTTCATAGTGCCGATATACTTATCGTTTTTAGGATTGATGTTGATGCTCAATGGTGCTGTCAATATCAATCAAAAGCAATCATACATAAAACTCAAACAAATTTTGTGTCTTACAATCCTAATAGGAATGATTTATTTAGAACATTTTTTTCTCTTACAAATGCTACATAACATGAACAAAAGATAACAAATATGACAAACATTGGCTTTACATAATCAGGTATGTTATCAAACATATCTCTTTTGGATGGTATTATACGTGATACGTTGGTCATTTAAGTCTCAAGAGATGAATATAAGGTGGATTTGTTAGTTCATATTCCCATAAAGTCATATTTGTAAACGCAAAAATCGTAAGACACCAAAAAGCAATAGCAAAACCTCAACTCATATGAAAACGAAAATGCAGATAAAGATAGCATCTTTTGAAGAAAAAAACCTATTTGGCAGCGAATGGGGAATTTTGTGACATTTATGGCAGATTGGCTGTCCATCATAGCTACCTCTTATGTAAAGATATCTTTGTTGTTATGGCAAAACAAATCTCAGTGTGTGTGTGTGTATATATTACTTGAAATAAGTCAATTGTCCATTAAGCTCATTTCCTTCGTGTTCCTCATAGACATTCATCACTAATAATGATACTTAATGTGCATGTCTATTTCCAATGTTAATTAATTATTTTGTTATATAACTTCCAAAAACGGTTTGAATGCCATTAGTACACATTTATATCGAGTTTGTATATTCCAATGGACAATTAAATCACACATTCATTTGCATTAAAAGGATTTGAGAATAGGAGAGAGTGAAATCGTAATTCAAAATTGCTTTAATGTTGTTTTAACAGTCACAATTGCTTTTAAATGAGAAAGTCAAAAGATATTATGAATGATGATAGGAGTGAATTTTTGAATTTCAAATGAATGAATGATGATTAAGATAAGAGTTTATGAACATTTAATTTCTTTTAAATGAGAAGGTCAAACAGATGAATGATTTAAATGGATTAAATGCAATAGAAGAAAGTCAAATCGGCAGGAGTGAAAGGTGCGTGGAATTGAAACATAAATTTCAAATGAACTGCTGATTAGGATATGCACTGGATAGAAATTAATGCTTGAACATTGAAGGGAAAATATTAGGTTAAGAATTAGGTTAACATATAGCTTGACCAGACAAGCTTTAGAAAGAAAGATTTGCTCGGAGGTACAACTCGTTGGGCTTAATTATAATATTTATTTTTTAGGGGATCAATGATATTTCTTGTTTAACCAAAAAGAGCAAATTCAATTGTAAATAAAATCAAATTGTTAAGCAGTGTAACCTTGAGTTTACTTCGAGGAAGTATATGGACAAACAATTTTGTACCTTTTGTATTTATTTATACCCGGTTGCATCTTATGGGGGGACGTTCTTTTTTAGGGACTGATCTTTTATTGTTTGGTAACATTTGACATTTGCGTTTCGCATGATACTCTATTTTCAATTTGATCAATTCAAATATGTTATCAAGGGAATTGGAGACAAATTCATAATAGGTCTACTTTTGCAATGCACAACTGATCCTCTATAATTAGATAGATGCAATTTTATGTTGATATTTGCTATGAATTTTAGATTGGACAATTTCATTATTGAGTACCAATCACTCCTTTTTAATCTAATAGATAGACCTTAAATAGAATCAGAGTGATTAATATGTTCATATGTAAGTTCTCTTGATGTTTATAATTTCCCCTACTCTACTGAAGCTACAAGAATCAATTGATATGAAGATTGAATTGAATTACTAAAAGAAAAATCTAGATAAAAATGTTTCTTGATTAATTAAGTATTAAGTATGGGAAGCATAGGAGTGTTCAAATCCAATCCGATCCAAATTAAAACCGCTAACCGATCAAAAAATATCGAAAACCGCACAAAACCGAATATTATTGGATGTATTTGGATGACATTTTGTGAAAACCGCTTGAATTGGATCAGATTTTGAATTGATTTTTCAAAACCGAACCGAACCGCATACAAATATTTTAATATATATTTTCATTTTTATAATTAGAATATATTATGTTAAGCTATTATTTTTTTCTTTTTAATTCTTTTAATATTATGTATAAGTTTAATTTAATCAATTTTGTTTCTTTTTCTTATGTTTTAAAGATGATCAATCATTATTATTCCACACTATTATTTTTTTATAAATCATATGCTATATTTTGTATCGAACCTATCATTTTATCATATTTTTATAAGATTATTATTAATAAAAAAAAGGTTACAATTTGTAATTTGGACAACCAAAAACCGATCCAAATTAAACCGCATTAATTTGGATCGGATCAGATCGGTTTTTTAAAACTAATTATCCAAAACTGAACCGAACCGCATATAATTTTATCTTTGGATTATATGAGTTTTTGCTTCAAAACCGATCCAAAACGGACCGCGAACACCCCGAGGAAGCTGTCAAGTAATATTGCAAAACCCATGAAACAAACCTACCAACTTTTTTACACAATAGTAGCTAATGAGTAAGCATTTTTTTTGAAGAGAAACAAAATTCAAGATTGTTAATTAATTGTTAATTAATTTTCTAAAGGAAGAAAAATTCAATGTTAAAGCTAATGCTACACTTTACATCACTATTACTGATAGTGTCTGTCTTCCTAACATATTGACAGTGTCTTTGTCTTCCCTAATCCAACGTTAAAGTTAGTGCTACACTTTACACCATTATTTTCTAAATCTGCATTGCTTCTCTGCATCATAGCCACAAATTCATTGTAGTCAATTTGTCCATCCTGAAAGGGTAAAACAATGAACATACCAAAGGAGAAGGATTAAAATTAGGCTAATGACTATTTTATATCTTGTACAAGAAAATTGGACTCGTTTCTTAAGGTTACAAGGTCAAACTCTTACGACTGAACTGACATCTCATGAATAGAAGATTCAATTACTTTTCATTCAATTTTTGGAAAATGGAAACACATAACATAACATTGTAATATGTATAACTCACATTATTTTGATCAGCTTCTCCGATCATTTCCTTAAAGTGGACATCCTTCATGCCAAACTCTTTACAAACTTGTTGAAGCTCGTCTTGAGTGATGTAGCCATTTCCATCTTTATCAAAATAAGAGAAAGCTGCAACTAAATGATCTTCCTTGTTAACTTTGTTTAAATGCAACGTTGCAGCTATGAATTCTCCATAGTCAATCATGCCATTGTTATCAATATCTGCCTACAATAAGTAACAAAATTGGAACAAAAGGATTATAATAATAATAATGATGCTGTTGTTCAAAGGAAATTGACGACGATTTGAATTAACACTTACAGCTTGCATTAGATCAAAAATTTCGGATTCAGAGAGATTGGCACCAAACTTTTTCAGTCCAACCTTGAGTTTTTCAAAGGTAATTTGACCAGTGTTGTCTGTATCTATCATCTTAAACGATTCTTTCAACCCAGAAATTTCATCTTCAGAAAGATTTTTTGCAATAACCTGCGTGGAAGATTATGGGAGATATTACAATAGCACGATTTGAAGATTGACATATTCAACTTTGCTAATAAGATTCAATACATAGCAATCTACTAGTATTGCAAAAAATAGAAAACATATACTCTCCGTGCGACAGATAGTCATGTGATAGAAAAAGTACTAACTCTAAGAGCCATTTTCTTGAGCTTGTTCATAGCAGAAAATTGCTTTAGACGACTCAAAGTCGCGGAATCAAGAGACATGTCTGGAGCAACTCTATCAACCTGAATCCAAGGGTGACCTAAGAAGATTGGAACATCATCATTCACAATTTATTATTATTAATAAAAGTTCATGTTCTGCATAATTAAACAATCAACGCGACAGGTTTAGTGATGAAAAATCAAGCGCTAAATTTGTATTTTTTTTCTTCTTAAAAACAATTGCAGTAGCTGAAGATGTAACAACCATAAACAATAAAAAGCACTAGAATAAAGAAAATATGAAAATGTATAATGAATCTATGGATACTTAAAATGTAAAAATATGAAATATGTTTCACTAATATCATAATTTAAAAAAAGAAAAAGAAAAAAGAGTAGTGAAACTTACTTAGAACTTCATGTGCTGTGATTCGTGTTTTAGGATCTCTATCAAGCATCTTCTTAACCAAGTCTTTGGCACTTTCAGAAATACTTGGCCAAGGATCCGAAGAGAAATCAATTTCACCATGTAAAACCTCATCAAATATCTCTTGATCCAATTCTGTTACCGAAGAACAAAATCAAAATCCTCTATTTAGATATGAAACAAAAAAAGAAATAGAAATGAAACAAAAAGCAAAGATCGTGAAGATATCTTACCACCATAAAAGGGAGGTGTTCCACATAAGAGAATGTATATGATCACACCTGCACTCCACACATCAGCTTCTGGCCCATAACACTCTTCTATAACCTCTGGTGCAACATAATAAGCACTTCCGACAAAATCACTAAATTTTTCCCCTGTAAAAAGAAGACCGTTAGTCACAAAGACTATATATGATCATTACACCAATAGTAGGTATAATCAAAAAAAGAAGACGCGGTATCCGTGCTTATTCCATGAGTGGTTCGCCACTCTTTTGGATTGTATTAACAACTAGGCGCTTTGAGCTTTTGTGTTGTTTTAAGAGATGACAAGCTGGTTAATAACTTCTGTTTTTTAGTTTTATCATTGTAGAGAAATTAAACTATGCCTTTTTTTTCAAAAAATTGTATCTTGCTTTAATCCATTCTTATTCATTCTAATTTGTCTACCTGATTGCATCCTAAAAGATATGGTTTTGACTAGAGGCTTAACAAGTTCGATAATATAAAGTAAATTATGCTGCTGTAAGTGTAATCCTGCTAATGATTAAAAAGATTTAATTCGTATAGGTGTAAAAAAATTTACACTTTCAATCATTTGTACATCATCGAGTCATTGCTTTTGGGACACTTGGGTCATGCTCCAAATTTCTAATCCCGAAGGTGTTAAGAGTCCAACATTGAATGAGATAAGACATAAAGTATGTTTATAAGCAGGTGTAGTTTGTTACGAGCCGGTTTTTTAAGGGTTAACCCAACTTTTAAGTATAACTACTTCTAAGGTCACTAACCCAAATTTTATGAATAACTACTTATAAATTCACACATATGATTGAATATAGTTTGTTGATATATAGTACAAGGCATTTTACTGGAAAAAAGTAATTAAACTTTGATTAAAATAAGTAGCTAGAAAACGAACTTCGAAGCTCACAAAAGAACAATGGTTAGAGATTGGTATGGTATAATTTGGAGAAGGGGATTATTTCCAAACCTGGTTTGAAGAAAACGGACAGTCCAAAATCAATTGCCTTAAGAGTGGAATCTTCATCTCCATCAACAAAAAGGAAATTTTCAGGCTTAAGATCACGATGCATAACTCCACATGAGTGACAAGCCTCAACAACATTAACAATCGTTCTTGCAAGTTTAGCAGCCTTTCTCTCGGAGTAATGTCTCCTTTCCACAATCCTATCGAACAACTCACCTCCTTCGCATAATTCCATGACAATATAAACAACTACCGGATCTTCATAAGCTCCTTTTATTGATATCACACTCGGAATCCCAACCAAGTGATGCATTATTTCAATCTCCCTCCTCACATCCTCTATATCATTCTCTCTAAACAATTTTACCTTTGGGATTGCTTTGCATGCGTATGTCTTCCCTGTTGATTTCTCCAAACAAAGTGAAGTAGTTCCAAACTTTCCTTTCCCAAGTTCATCTCCTAACTTATAAAATTCCCTAAAAGGACCATTGTTTGTCAACAAAACCGATTCTGCTCGAAGACCTGCACTTTTTGGTGTTACCCTCCTAATATTAATATTTTTCGACATCATTGGTTTTGCAGCAGATTTTGTTGGTGTAGCTTTTTCCTTCAACTGCGTAACTGGTTCTGCATCTTCCTTGTCTGAAGCAGTATTAGACTGAAGTGGCTTCATGTCTTTGTTCTCAATTTTGTGAACATGTGGAGGGTTTTGTTGATCGGTTTGTGAAGAATTTGTGTTTTGTGAAACTGAAATTTGTGTTTGGTTGATTGGATAGGACCATGACAATGACCATGGCCACCAAAATGAAGTTGGAAAACTTTCATGTTCATAGGTTCTTCTAGGTCCAACACAATTGTTTCCCATTTTGTGTTTCTTCTATGAATCAAAGAAACAAGTTTCTAAATTCTGCAGAAACCTAGAGAAAAGGTTTGTATTTAAGGTCATGAATCATGAACGTGACAACTCAGAACATCATGGACATGGAGTGTGAGTAAAGATGGAAAGTAAAAATATGTTAAGATATGAAAAAGTGCGAAATTTCCTGAGAGAAAGGAACCCATTATGGAAACTATAATAAATGGTTTGATCTGATTTTGATTTTGAAGGTGTCAATGTGTGTGAAAAATGTAGCAATTGCAAGTTGCAAGTTTTTAATATAAGAAGAGAAATTCTTGATTGTATGAGGAAATATGAAGGAAATTAATAAGCAATGATATTAGAGGAGAGAATGTTTCAAAAACGCGTACGAGGAAATCCAACGGCAATGGAGGAATGAGAAATCTATAATGGACGTTCCAGATTTTCAAATTTTACAAACAGGAATGGTTCAGAATCTGCTAATACACTTCTATCCGCCGGCATTGCCGGTTATTTATTTCTTTTTAATCAACTGTATCTTTTTTCACACCTCCTTAAAAAAAAAATTAATTTCAATTTCAAATCAAATCTTATCAACTTTATTTTAAGAGAAATGTTAACCGGTGTCTCTGGGACACTAGTTAAAGATACTAAAACAAGAAATTATATAGTAGTTATTGCATTGAAAATTGTGTAATTAATCCATAAAAAGTCAACAAAAATCTTTTTTTTTAGTAATAATTTCCCTTTTTGGTATACTTAACGAGTGTTTGAAGCACCGGTTAGCATCACCATTATTTTAATCAATTTTAACAAATTAACTTTAAATTAATTATGATTGAAAGAATTAAAATTAGAGTTTAATGATAGTGGATTGACAGTTCAAAACAATTTTGCACACACAACTAATCAAAATATTTTAAATTGTCACATAAATTAAAAACATTAATTTGGTGATTTTAAATGTTTTGATTGGTTGTATGTGCAAAACAGCCCGGCCCATTTATATTTGGGCCGCATATTCTATGGACTGGCCCGGCCCCGTTTATTTTTTACTTTTAAAATTTATTCACTCTTTTTTATGTATTTTTAATATATTAGTCACTCCTCCTATTTTTTTGCTAAAATATAATTAGGTGGATGTAAAAGTTTAAGTAATTTTTACATTAACATTGAATATTTATGAAACTCTAGATTATTCATTTAATTAAATCAAATTAATAATTTATAAAATTTAAAATTTTAAAACTTTAAGCTAAATTCATTCATTTTAATTTATTTAAATATTTTTTTATTAATAAATTTTAAAATAGTTGATAAAAGAATTTCAAAAATATACTATTTTTTTAACAAAAATCAAATTAGATAGCAATGATGGGCCGACCCGAAGCCCGATGGGCCAGCCCGGCCCAACCCTTTTTGTATGGGCCAAAAAAGCTCGAGTATGTCTTTGGGCTAGTTTTTTTAGGCCCGGTCCGGCCCAAAATTGTGGGCTAATGGGCCGGCCCATTTTTGACAGTTCTAACTGAAAATGAACTGAACCAACTCGAACAAAGTTTGAGACTTGATTCGATAATTTATCCGTTGAACTTGGTCCATCAACCAAATGAGTTAAAAATTAAGTTTGCTAACCTAGTGAGATGAACTCGATCTATATTAAGAGTGTGAAAATGAAATATATATATATATATAACATAATTAACTAAATTTAAAATTTGTTACACAATACTAAGTCAATTTTAAGCAAGTTGGAAGTAGAACAAGACTTCCTCAATATTTATGTATATTGTTTTTAAAGGAAAAACTAATACAAATTTAATTAAAAGTTTAAAAGTTATTTAAATAAATTTAACATGATAAAATAAAATGAAAACAAGTCCAGAACTTATAAAAAAAAGAGATATAAATGATATTGTGCTCCGAATCGAGCTGAACCTAATAAATCGAATCGAGTTATTTGTAAACTTTAGACGAGTTGAACCAAACGAGGTCGAGTCGATTCAATTCATTTCCAACCCTATCAATGAAAAAAAATGATATTGTGCTTCAAATCGAGCTGAACCTAATAAGTCGAATCGAGTTATTCGTAAACTTTAGACGAGTTGATTCAATTCAATTCATTTCCAACCCCATCTATGAAAAACAAGTTGAAATCAAATGAAATAAATAAAGAAATGATATTGTGCTTCTTTTAAATCATCATCAATTCTCACTATTGTATTACTCCCATTCCACGTTTGCTTGACAAGGTTAAAAGGTTGTCTTTAGGTTGACTTGAAGTTAAAAAAACCATTTTTACTTATGGAACTCAGCAATGGTGGTCTAGCCCTTTAACTTGTTTGGGCATAGGCTAAAGTTGTCTTGTTTGGTTCCTTGTGTCACTATTAACTCTGTGTTCTTTTGGTAGTCTCTAAGGCTTGGTTTTATAATATGGCTTGTTCAAAAAAAAAAAATCTCACTATTGTATTTATTTAATTTTTTATTTATTAATCCTCACTATTGTACTCATGTTTGATAAAATTACATGTCTTCTTTTATCAAATTATTCTTTTATTTTCCTTTGACTCCATCCATTTTTTTTTCCTTTTATCAAAAATAGTATTTATATTTTAAATTAAAAATTGTAATAAAAAATCAAATAGAGAAAGATAAATCACCAAAATAATTCATCCACCTTCCTGAAAGAACGGCATAAATTTATTTATTTTTAAATGATTTTTCTTTTTTAATAATAAAATTAGGGAAATGTTATCGAGTACCCTGGGCACTCTTTAAGATATTTAAATTGTATTTTTTTTTTGAAAATTTATGTAATCAATGTATCGAAAATAGAAATATTTGACTTTTTTTAAAGAATAATTTTTTCTTTTGGAACCTTTAAAGAGTGTCTCGGAAGCACCAGTCAACCAAACCTATATAATTAATACATCAATATGATGAATGTAACTTCTAATTTGTTTAGAAAAATTAACTTTGAAATCAAATTATTCTACGCATCTCTCCGCATTAAATTCAGCATTTTTTATCATAAAAAAACAAAATCAGCATCTCTTTAAATATATTTGTGTGTGCATGTTCTACTATGCCATCCTTCTTTCAGATTTTTACATAATAATCTCGTATAAAAAAAAAATGAGAGATAAAAAAAAATACATGACAAACTATTTTAATAGTAATTTATTATTTCATGGTATGCATCCAATACTAATGTTACAAATTGTTTTTTTGTAAACGCTTCACATGTAGACAAATAAATTTGACATTTATTAATTATTTTTCAATTATTCTTCACAAAAAATATTTTCAATTATTTTTTGAAATCAATTCTATGAGAAAAAAATAATTTATCACGGCTTAGAAAAACGTTGCTATTTTGTGACAACTTATAACATTGAGAGTAAAAATGGAAACTAAAAATATGTTAAGATATGAAGAATAAGAGAATTTTCTGAGGGAATGAAACCCAGGTAGTAGAATAGGAATTATTTGATTTCACCTTAATATAGAAAGAGAAATAGGAGGGAAAATTAATGAGCAATAATAGTGTTACCAATTCTAGAGTCCGTCTATTTCTTTATAAGCTAACTTTCTTATTTCTAATCAAATATTCTAATTCTACTCTTTGATCTTTTGTTGATATCTGAGAAAGTAGAGTGTACTATGGAATCTAGGGTGAGTAAGACAAGTTTTTTAAATTTGATCTGATGATTTCTTCAAATGTTTTATGATGCTATGCTATTGTTGATGAATTACTTGTATTTGATCTCTTATTGTCATTTTTTATAATGTCATTTCTAATTATGTCTCAGGGAAAACCAATCGCAGCACTGAGTGCTCCACTTTGCCAGATTTGTTATAAAGATGTTGGCAAGACTGTTGATGGTGAACCATTCATTGCATGTGATGTTTGTGTTTATTCTGTTTGTAGGCTTTGCTATGAGGATGAAAGGGAAGATGGGAAACAATCTTGTCCTCAGTGTAATACCCGATACAAGAGGCATAAAGGTAAACAAAACTTATAGAGTATGAACTCCTAAAGGGACATGATACAGACACTTACATATCGACGTCGTTAATGTAAAAACCAACACCGACACCACTATATATATACTAACCTATTATATATAAATCAAATATTAGTATTATTTATAAAAGATCTAAATTGAGAATCATAATATATACATGTGCATCTAAATTGAGCTGTTTCTATCTCTAAAGTTCTAAAACATGATTGGATAGTATTTGACATTTTTTATTCATCTACTATAAATTTTTGGCACAATAGTCTTTGTTGGTCAAATATTAAGCGTGTCGGACACTGTGACACACTTAATCCTAGAGGTGTATATGCTTCATAGAACAAAACCTAAAATGTATCAGTTTAATTTTGATATACACCGCAGTCTCTTGTTTTAAAAAGAGTATTTGTGATTTTAGAAGTTGTAATTAAAGTAAAATATTTTTAACGATCTAACAAATCTAATTGATCGATAGCAGTGGCAGATCTCTTGAGAGACCCATAAGTGCCACGTACTCTCCTATTTTTTTTATTTTTTTATATATAGAAAATTAGTAAAATACTCTTCATATAATTCTATTTTAAACATATAGTCTCTCTCGAGTAACCCCTCCATTCACACATGCAAGCATTTTAGCAAGCAGGTTTTGATTCTTTTAAGGCTATGATAGGCTATCTAGTCGGTAAATAATATATTTTGAGTTTTAATTTTGTGTTGAAATTGTTATGGTGATATTTTTTCGAATGAAATTGTATATAACTTTTATAAATTTTAATTATAATATTTTAGTTAATTTTTCCGCTTTCCCCAATATTTTATAAATTTTAATTATAATATTTAGTTAAATTGTATATGACTTTACATTGGCATTGTGTTGTATGCGAATTGTATAGGCTAGAAAGGTCTTTTCATAGGTAGCCCAAGATTAGCTAGATGAAGTAATGTGATATAAGTGGTGGATACTCATGTCTCTTAACTATTATGTCAAAGATTAATGTGTGTTTTAGCAAAAATATAATTAAAAAGTTGTTAAATATACCTTAAGGTGTATGTTACTATAACACACCTTCTAAAAAAATAAGTGGGTGTACATTAGCAACTCCTATAGGTATTTGCTAAAATACACCCACTTATATTTTAGAAGGAGTATTTTAGCAAGTGATAACTAAAAAGTAGTTAAGTACACCTTAAGGTGTAACTTGCTAAAACACTCTCACATAAAAATTAGTGTGTGTGTTCTAGCAAATACATATATATATATATATATATATATATATATACGGGGTTGCTAATTTACACCCACCTAAAAACACTAAGGTGTAAATTAGCAAGCTATACACACTCACTTATATTTTACTAAAACATCAGTTTGTTTTTGTTCTAATTAAATTTAAATAGAAGGACACTTTTGTAACTATCTTAAAGGAAGATCCTTAAAGAAAAGAAAAAAAAAAAGCAATGACATGCTTACAAAACATGTAATAGAGACAAACTTTTAAATAAACAATATTTGGAATGATGAAAGTAAGTGTAAATTACTAATGTGAGTGCAAATACTTTGATAAAATTTATAATAATGAGTGTATATAATCAAGTGGGTGCATGTTGCTAACTTATACCTTAATATTTTTAGGTGGGTGTAAATTAGCCCCCCATGTATATGTTATCTTGTGAAATTAGTTTCCACTAAGAGGCACAGAAACACATTAGTTTAACAGAAAAATCATAATAGTTATTGTTCCCGCCAAAAAAAAATATATGGCTGGGTTGGGATTCCAAAATTGATCATCTACTACGGTTCATAAATTTAATTTACATTATTGGTGCCAAAGTTGATGGACACATTAGCATTGTTATTAAACAGTAGGGAAATTTCTTGTTCTTTCTGAAACAATTGATTGGCGAATGAAACCAGAACCATGATTAGGACTAACAAAGCTTTTCAAAACAATTTTTTTCCGTTAAGGCTTAATTTGAGTATTACATCAGTCATGTTATTCTTCTAAAAGAAATCTTAAAATAAATTATAGACTAAGCTCTTCAAAACTATCCCCTCCAGAGCATAACCTTAAATATTGGCTTAAGGGTAACAATTGTTTCATTCAATACTCATCACTATTAGAGCAAAATGAAACAATAATGGTTCAATATTAATGAATTGTGTAGCATGTGGTTTCAACTCAGGTGTTAAGCTTACATTGTCTTTTGTTTGGGAGTAGAACAAACTAGCACTATTGTTACTAGTTACTTGATGGTTTATAGAAGATGTCATTTATACTTGCATGATATTTCGGTTGTTAATTAAACCACTTATTGATTCCAGGAAGTCCTGCAGTTGATGGAGATGGTGATGATGTTTCTCTTGACTTTGATTATGATTTGGAAAACCAAAAGCTGAAGAATTCAGAGCGCGTGTTGGGGCCGCGGTTGACACTCGGGCGATCAGGAGAGCTTGGTGCTCCAAATTATGATGAGGAAGTTTCTCACAATCACATTCTACGACCGACAAGTGGACAAGAGGTCATTCAATTAGTTGCCTAAATGACAGTCTTTCTCCTTCAACTTCTGGCCTCTGAATGAAATTTGGCCTGTTTTCCATTTCAGGTGTCTGGAGAGTGTCCTGCAGCCTCCCATGAGAGGCTCTCAACATCATCACCCGTAGTTGGTGGGGGGAAGCACGTCAAGATTCTTCCAAATTCGTCTGATGTTAATCAATTTCGTATTTTTCTACCCCTTCTTACTATGCTCATTTTCATTTCTTATGTAGCTGTTTTTCTTTCTTTAGTTGTATGATTGTGATTTGAGATGCTTGGTTATGTTCTTCTGCAGAAAATACCAGGGTTGCGGATGCAGGACTGGGAAATATAGCGTGGAAAGAAAGAATTGACGCGTGGAAGATGAAGAAGGAAAAGAATGCTGTTCCAACGAGCACAAGCCAAGCTTCTTCTGAAAGAAGGGATGGAGATGTTGATTCCAGATCTGATGTACCTGTTGATGATTCGTTGTTGTTAGTATTTCCTTTATTACCTCTGTCATTTATTATAAGCCTTTTTTGCGATTTTCACGCATATTAAGAAAAATAGATAATGTATTTAATATGTTCATTTGATATATAGATGCTCATAAAATACCCCGTTATATATAGATGTTGTGTTCAACTATGACTTCTTGTCTCCCAAGTTATTAGTATTAAGTAGGGGTATTTCTGAAAAATAATAAGAAGTGTATCTAGTAATTTGAAGTAGGACTTATACTAAGGGACAAATTTTTCTATGAAAGTGCTTATATTTAGGGATAGAGGTAGTATTTATTCGTAAAAAACTATGACGGTCTATTACTATTGCCAGTCTCCTCATGCCTCTTTGCTCTATTGGCATTAAGTGCCTATTTTAACAGCATGTGTGACTGAGACAATATTATATCATATTCATGACACATACCAGGAGGCTTTGGTAATCGACACTATTAAACTTTCAATTGCTATTGTTTAACCAAAAAATTTCACCTAAACTTTCTTGCACGAGCTTAGTTTTCTTTGTTTATGCAGGAATGATGAAGCTCGGCAGCCTCTTTCTAGGAAGGTTTCTATTCGATCATCTAGGATAAATCCATATCGCTTTGTCATTGTTATGCGACTGGTTATCCTTTGCATTTTCTTGCATTATCGAATAACCAATCCAGTGCGCAGTGCATATGCATTATGGTTGATATCAGTTATGTGCGAGATTTGCTTTGCTATATCCTGGATATTGGATCAATTCCCTAAGTGGCTTCCTATCAACCGCGAAACATATCTCGACAGACTTGCACTGAGGTAAGACCTTTTAAACTTCATCGTAACTTATATTTGTTATTTTTCAATCTGATGTTTTTTTCATTCCAAATATGTGTCTGGTGTATAGATATGATCAGGAAGGAGAACCGTCCCAACTAGCAGCTGTTGACATTTTTGTCAGCACTGTTGACCCGTTAAAGGAGCCCCCGCTTGTGACTGCCAATACCGTACTTTCAATTCTTGCAGTTGATTATCCGGTGGATAAGGTTTCCTGCTACGTATCTGATGACGGCGCTGCTATGTTGACATTGGAAACTCTTGCTCAAACATCAGAGTTTGCGAGAAAATGGGTTCCTTTCTGCAAGAAGTATAATATTGAACCCCGTGCACCCGAGTCGTTCTTTGCGCAGAAGATTGACTTCTTCAAGGATATAGTTCAGACATCATTTGTGAAGGATCGTATAGTAATGAAGGTACAAAAGGATTATTCTTCTGGCTCCACATTCGTTTATGCCACTTGCTTAAGTATTATATTCTATAAGTGTATCTTTAAATTTTACTTTCCTTTTATTTTTCACAGAGAGAATACGAAGACTTTAAAATTCGTATTAATGAACTTGTTGAGAAGGCAACGGAAGATCCGGAAGAAGAAGATGAAGAGCGGGTAATGCAAGATGGTACGCCGTGGCCTGGAAATAATGTCAAAGACCATCCGGGAATGATTCAGGTTGGTTGAGTTCTTTTGATGAGTGTGGTAAAATGTTTCTAAATATTACCCTTAACCTTTTGGACTCTAATTGTGTAAATTTCTAAATTGCACCGGATTGCGTATGAGTAAACATAAGTGCAAACATGTCATTTACTAAGCTTACATTCGATATCTTCTGCAGATTTTCTTAGGCCAAAGTGGAGGACTTGACACTGACGGCAATGAACTTCCATGTTTAGTATATGTTTCTCGTGAAAAGCGTCCAGGTTTCCTACATCACAAGAAAGCTGGTGCCATGAATGCACTTGTGAGTATCATTTTCAATAGACAACATGGATTCAGTATCTAGACATAGTTATCTCACTTGTTGTGGCTAATATAAACTGTGCAGGTTCGAGTATCTGGTGTTCTTACTAATGGACCTTTCTTATTGAATCTTGATTGTGATCACTACATAAACAACAGCAAGGCCTTGAGGGAAGCTATGTGCTTTATGATGGATCCTAACCTCGGTAAACATGTTTGCTATGTCCAGTTTCCACAGAGGTTTGATGGTATTGATAGGAACGATCGATATGCCAATCGTAATACTGTTTTCTTTGACGTAAGTATCTTAACCATGTTGCTATGATTCTGTTGATGTTGTATGGTTTCTTTGACTCTTTTATTCTTGATGTTTTCTCAACCATTTTTATTATTTTTATTCTTTCTGATTACTTATTTTCTTCAAACTTGACACTTGAACAGATAAATCTCAGAGGTTTGGATGGCATTCAAGGTCCTGTTTATGTCGGCACTGGATGTGTCTTCAATAGGACGGCTTTATACGGTGTTGAACCTCCTCTTAAACTGAAAAAAAAGAAGCCTGGGTTTCTATCATCACTCTGTGGTGGAAGTAGAAAGAAGAGCTCAAAATCTAGTAAGGAAGGATCAGAAAAGAAAATGCCTAACAAGTATGTCAACCCAACTGTGCCCGTCTTCAATCTGGAGGATATTGAAGGAGGATTAGAAGGTAGGCTTGCATTCGTTGCATTAATAGTTCCATCATTCAAACGATTTTCTCTACATTTAACATTGTCATTTTCAACTGCTAAAAAGAAATGTAGCTTGCTTTCTTGCTTCTTTGGAGCGTTGCATCTCGTGTTAAAATTGTGTTTACCTAATCATATACATGTACAGTTTTCCTAGAAAATTATTTAGGTATTTTAATTTAGCAATTGTTATGGATATTTTCTCAGTTGATGATAAGAAACCACTACTGTCAAAAGAGATCCTTAGGAAAAGATTCGGCCAGTCGGCTGTTTTTCTTGATTCTACGCAGATGGACGATGGTGGTGTTCCTCAGAATGTTACTCCAGAAACGCTTCTGAAGGAGGCTATTCAAGTTATCAGCTGTGGTTACGAGGATAAATCAGAATGGGGAACAGAGGTGTGTGTTATCTTATGTTGAATAATATTTTATGTAACAGACAATGCGATTACATTCAATCACTTTCATTTTCTTAAATTATTATCGGTGTCAACGTGAGTGAATAAAAGAAAAACTAGTCACATTCTAATACTATCAGCTGAGCAGATTATTGCTAACATATAGTTTATAATGATTACCAATCCAATAAATTAAACTATAAACTAACAATGATTGCAAAAGGTAAATCACTATTTGTTTTCTGTTCTACAGATAGGATGGATTTACGGTTCCGTCACAGAAGATATTCTTACTGGATTCAAGATGCACGCCCGTGGTTGGCGGTCTATATACTGCATGCCAAAGCGGCCGGCATTTAAAGGTTCTGCACCTATCAACCTATCAGATCGGCTAAACCAAGTGCTTCGGTGGGCTTTAGGTTCTGTTGAAATTCTTTTGAGCCGACATTGTCCAATCTGGTATGGTTATGGTGGAAGACTTAAGTGGCTCCAAAGGGTTGCATATATTAACACCACAATATATCCACTCACTGCCATTCCCCTTATCGTGTATTGTTCCTTGCCAGCCGTCTGTCTTCTTATTAACAAGTTCATCATTCCAAAGGTTTGTTATTTATTTCTTCATACATTGTTAATGTTACTATAGTTAATCATTCTTTTTTGGTTCCAAGAAAATATTTTCATAATCAACATGACTTTGTGAATTGATACTGTCTTTTTATGGACTCAGATCTATGTAGCACAATCATGACACTTACACATGCGAACACATCCAATCACTTATAAAAAGGGCACAAGATAAGGAACCCAACATAGTAATTTTTTGTTGAAATGTATGCATTCAATTTAATTTTTTAATTTGTAATAAATAGAATGCACAAAACTTGAAAGAATATTTCTATTTTTAGGTTCCTTATCTTGTGCCCTAAGGGCACAAGTTAACATGACCCATTATTATGGGTGCATATGTTGTGTCAGTGGTGGTTTGATGTTCGAGTCTATGTCAGTGCTTTGTAGACTCGCCGTGACTGCCTACAAATAAAGCATGCATTAACAATCTAACCTAATTTTATTTTGCTTGCAGATTAACAACATAGCAATTCTATGGTTTATCCTTCTCTTTATTTCAATCATGGCAACTGGAATCCTGGAGATACGATGGAGCGGTGTTGGAATTGACGAGTGGTGGAGAAATGAACAATTTTGGGTGATCGGTGGTGTGTCCGCGCATTTGTTGGCTGTGTTTCAAGGTCTAGTAAAAGTAGTGTTCAGAGTCGACACAAACTTCACAGTGACCTCAAAAGCATCAGATGAAAACGGAGACTCAGCAGAACTCTACAAGATCAAATGGACATTTCTTCTGGTTCCTCCAACGACACTTTTCATATTTAACTTGATAGGAGTTGTTGCTGGTGTATCATATGCTGTGAATGCTGGTTACCGATCATCTGGTCCGATCTTTGGTAAACTTTTCTTTGCGTTTTGGGTATCATTCATCTCTTCCCTTTCCTTAAAGGTCTTATGGGACGCAAGAATCGAATACCAACCATTATTGTGTTCTGGTCGATCATGCTTGCAACTGTTTTCTCTGTGTTATGGGTTCGTCTTGATCCGTTTACCACAAGAGTCATTGGTCCTAAAGCTGAGAAGTGTGGAATTGGATGCTACAACAATCATAGGTTTGCTTTGTAATTATAATTGTCGTAGGTTTTATATTTGGTTATGTATATTTTAAGTTATGTGCAATTTATATTAGATACACGATTTGAACTAAAGTTAGAAGCAAACTTACTATATTACGGATACTGCAACGCATTCCATAATTTATCTGTGCACTCTTTTGGTCCAATCGAATACACAGTTTTTATGCTTTGCATGCCTTGGTTTGTTTTAAAGAAAAATAGAATGGTTGTATATCATAAATACTAAAATAATAAATGTGATATTAAATCATCTTTCTTTTTTGAAAGAACATGTAATATTAAATTACGCTAAAAATGTCTTCACATAAATCTTATATGAGTTCTGATAGGTAAACATTCATAGCTGGCAACACACCTTTCTACACCCCCACATGGCATGGTAATTTTGATATTTTAACATTTAAATGAGGGCAGTTTTGTCAAAGCTCATATACAACTTGTAAAAAAAAAAAATCAAACAAAATCAACAGTTTTATCTTCCTCTCCCTTCACCTCACCGTCCCACCCTCCTCCACCCACCATCACCGTCCGCCGCGCCGCTCCTTCATCCTTCACTTCGTCGTCCTCAACACCACTCTTCCCCCTCTCTCTCCTTCTCTCTTTCTCTCTCCGCCGTTTTCGTCTTTCTCTCACTACTTTTTTTAGGCGACGGCGGGACTCTCACCACTCTTTTAAGCGACGGTGGTGGGGGGTGCAGATATAAGTTTTGTCCTCGTCGACGACGACGTGAGGTCGCCAACAACATGATTTTTTTTTGCTACGGCGGTAGCGCAGATCTGCGATGGGAAAATGAGGTCGACGGCGTGTTGCAGAGAAGACAGAGAAAGTATAAGGTATAAACAACAGGCAGCGACGGTGGTGGTGGTCAGAGGGTTTGGATGAGAAAGTTGTTGGAGGTGGAAAGATACACAGAGGAAAGTGGTGGTCGGACCTTCTTCTTTCTTCTAGATCTGGCCATTTTTCCTTCTTTTTTTTTTATTTTATAGTTTTTTTGCCATGTCACTGTGTGTACGGAAGGTACACCCTTTAAAGGGTGTTTATGTATCTGTTCCCATCTTATATATATGTTTCACTTTGGAGTTGACTTTACTACTTTAGGACTACAAAGATTTTGGTTCAGGTTCAGCCATATTTTTAATAACTTATAGGCTTAATTGCACTTTTGGCCCCCTATCTTTTCAAAAGTTGCGCATTTGACCCCCTAACTAATTAAAATACAAAACAGCCCCCTATGTATTGGATCTTTGGCAATTTTGGCCCCCAAGGCCACTTTAGACTTAGTCTTTGCTGACATGGCACCCCCTAACTAATTACACGTGGCACCTCACTTAAGGGATGTGGGTGCCACGGACTAAGTCAAAAGTAGCCTTGGGGGCCAAAACTGCCAAAGATCCAATACATAGAGGACTGTTTTGTATTTTAATTAGTTAGGGGGCCAAAATCGCAACTTTTGAAAAGATTAGGGGTCAAAAATGCAATTAAGCCTAATTTATAATGTTTTACACTGATCGTCTATAATTAGATAGATGCAACTTTATGTTCATATTTGCTTTTAACTTTATGGAAATGTTAATAAGTGACCAAAAGGAAATATTGTATTGAAAATTGTGTATTCTACTTTTTGAACTCCACTTATCAGCATCATTCTATCCTCATGCCAGTTTACACCATCAGAGACTGAGAAATTGTCATAATCTCCAACAAAATCAGCTAATCAAAAGAGAACCAAAAGTTAGGGGTCAAAATATCCATTTTTTTTAAAAGGGGGCCAAAATCGCAACTTTTTGAAACATAGGGGTGAAAACTGCATTTAAGCCTTTTTTCAATGTAAAATTTAATTTTTCCTTCTATTTTTAGTCTCTTAAGAGCAAGCAATTACTAACTTGAGTACTAATCACTGAATACTGTACCACTCTTTTTTAGCTCAACAAGGGAGACAAAATTGAACACTCTTAGGAGAACAGAGTAATTGAATCACAATGTCACATATTCAGCAGATGACTTCAAATCCACAAAGCAGCAAATTGCCATCAGTGATCTAAAAGCCAGCAGCAAGTAAGAGTTAATGTGAAAACTCATGAACCAGTCTCTTCATCCTACCCTACCTACATACATTATGCAAACAATGAAACAACTCTGTTGCCGAAAGGAATTTGTGACCGAATAGAGAAGCTTATGCGTAACTTAATTTGGGGGTTAACGGAAAGTAAACGAAGAACAGACTTTTTGGGGTGACTGTTTGGTGTATATGGCTATACAGGAATCAACATGTTGTGTGCAAGTGTGAGTTATATGTCCGACATCGGATCAAACAGTAAAGGTTGAACACCTTATAAGTAAATGGACCATAAACCCATTGCCTTAAGGTTTTGGGTAAGAATGTGGTGTCTCTCTTGCTTGTATGGTTGCTCTAGTCTCGATGTGGGCGGTCCCCCATAGCTCCCCCATGACTCAACAGTGGTATCAGAGCCCCGGTTCGACGAAGGGTACGACCGAGGCAGCCGGTCCGTTTGCACAGAAAGCAGCAACGGCGGTACAAGCAGTGTCGGTCTGTTTGCGGAGAAACCAGCAACGGCGATACAAGTAAGAGCTTCCCCTTGAAAGGGGAGCATGATGAATAGATGGACTCACACTTAAGGGGGAGTGTTGTGTGCAAGTGTGAGTTATATGTCCCACATCAGATAAAACAGTAAAGGTTGAACACCTTATAAGTAAGAGGGCCCATAAACCCATTGCCTTAACGTGGTTTTGGGTAAGAGTGTGGCGTCTCTCATGTGGAGACTTTTATGTATTATGTGTTGGTTATTTTATTTTAGTAACTGTTGTTCAGTTTTCTTTAATTAATTGTGTTGTACTGTGGTAGTTATTGGAAGTTTTAGTATTGTCAAACTATGTAAAACAGATTGTGTGTTCAGTTTGTTTGTTGTTAGACCAATTACATGAATGAAAGTAGTTATTTCTCCTGTCTTGTTCATTTCCTGCAACTGTTTTCTTGTTCAATTAACAACAGTTTTCCAGTAGGAACTTTGATGTGCAAACTGTTATTGCAGATTTGCATATGGTGAGGCAGGTGTGCCTCACATGAAATGCAATACTAATGGAGCGCTGATCACCTCTGATCGAAGATAGGCGTGTGGTGGTGTTTTCAGGGATGTGTCAGGCACTTGGCGTGGAGGTTTTGCGTGTAACTTGGGACCTTGTGCGGTATTGATGGCAGAGTTTTGGGGAATTTTGATTGCACTCCAATTAGCTTGGGATAAAGGGTATAAATTGACTGTACTTGAATCTAATTCTGCAGTGACGGTATCACTGGTTGTGAAAGGCAGTCTTCCATCTCACCCTTGGTCGTCTATTGTTTGCTGAGGGATCGAGGGATTGCAGGTTTCCATCTCTCACAGGTTGCATTATTTTAACCATCTTCCGCTTAGTTGTGTTAACCTTTTAGGAAGGATGTAGTCGGTGAATATTTTAGTCAGAGTCATCTTCTAGTTGCATGAACCATGTGATTTTGACATAAATAAAAATAAAAATTGAAACTTAGCACATAGTCCTGATAATCCACCATTAATTTGTTTTCTCCACACACACAGATAAATGCATACAAAATAAAGTTTGCCTGAAAATTTCATATTACATAAAATGTAACCAAGTGTAGAAAAAAGATAAAACCCTCGATACATGCCATGTCAGCTAGAGTTTTTAATTTTTGAAAGAAAACAAACCTAAACAGCTGGCATAAAGATGCTGAGAAACACCTTATTAAAGGGCATACATGTAGTCCGGATGTTTGTGATCTAACACAACTAGTAAAAATATAGTAAGTTTGCAGGACAATTTAGTTTAAACATCTTTAGCCAATGCAGAGAAATCAGTATCAGCTGATTCCATATCCTTGGATTTAGGACGAGTTTCTTGCTGGCCATTATCTTCAATAGGTATCCCTTGCCTCATACGGGATGAAGATGGCATCTCTGCATCAAATATAGAGGGAGACTTTGCAATAACATCAAAAAGGCCATTTTTCATTTCTTCAGCTGCCTCAAAGAAGCGACCGAGACCGCCAAAGAGGTTGCGCTCCATGACTTCAATATCACTTCGTAGGCCAGGGAAGTTGAACACTCCATGGTCTGATGAGCTATTTGATGAGCCAAATGTGGTAGACCCTCCTCTAAGTACCTCACTGGTGATATCTTCTTCTGTGTACTCTTTGTTTGATTGTAGCACTTCAACAGGCCTGAGAATTAGTCCAAAGGTAAAAATGAAATTAGAGTTTGAGTCGCATTTGCAGAGAGGGTGGGTGATGAAACAGGTACACAGAAAAGGAAAATTGAGTACTGCAGCTCTTAATCCGAAGAACATAATGACCAAAAAATATAATCAACCAATAAAGCACAAAAACTTTTTACAAGATAATTTGATGGAGCACTTGTAAAAAGTAATGCTGCCTGTGCATAACCCTAAAATCAATTGCAGCATTGGCAAGCAAACACCCACACAGTACACAAATAGAACAGTGTGCACATGTCATATGATGATACTTTATCTCAGAGCATGTAAAAAAAAAAAACTAAACCAAATAAGTATTTTTCACAGTACTTATAACTTCCATTGCCAATAATCCATTCGAAACCTTTGGTGGTTTTAGCATTTTATTCTTGTTCGTAAACAAGATTCACATACAACACCCAAGACTTCATAAAAGATAGGATGTTTGAATGGATTATCTACAAATTTTAGCACACGTTTGGATTCGTCATCGGTTTGGCAGAATAACAGAACAGTGAGTCATTGTGATTTTGCAAATATTCAAAAAATTAGATTAAAAATCCCATCCTCCTAATAACTAATAACTAAAATCAAATAAATTGGGAATAGGGTTAGAATAAAGAGGAAAAAGAGAAGGGTATTACTGACCTTCCAGCGCAAGTTTTGAGAAGTTCTTCAATTTTCTCACATTTCCTAACGAATTTTCCAGGTTCAACCTCTTCGGTTTTGCACTGAGATTTCACCACTTTCCTGGTGGAGCAACGTTCATCGGAACCTGAAGAGCTGTTGTTATCATCGTCGCTCCAAACCCAACCCATTTTCTTAGCTTCCAAATTTTGTGTGCCTCGTTCGTTTTGTTCGATTCTATCGTATTGTGAATGTGTTCCTCCTCACTAGGTCGGTTATGGACCTTAAAAATTAAAAATTAAGAATTGGTTTGAATAACTTGGACAACAAGACAATTTTTATTTTAACTTAGATATCTTCTGACTATCCCGATTGATAGGTTAGGTGTGCCTTTAAGACAAAGGCGTAGCTTGTTGCTCGCTTGCCTTCTATTCAAGTTTAAATAATGATTTTCTACTAGAATATTTTTTTAAAATTTAATAATAGTAATTATCTTTTAGTCTAACCATTAGACAACTTGAATAAAAAAAATTATGCAAATTTAAAATTATGTAGGATTTGATTTTTACTATGAGTACTAAACTTAGTAATATAAATTGAGTGGAATTCGATAAATATAAATGATTTTGTAAAATGTGGAAATTCCAGTTACCAGTTACCACACTATTGATACAAAATGTCTACCTTTGTTATAAAAATGGAACCTCCAATCACTTGTTTAAGGTTTTAAAATTGAGAGCAAAAATAAGATATATATTACATATAAAAAATTTATTCAAATTTAATTATAATTTAACATATTTCTAACACTGGCAATTCAGGAAAAGATAACTTTCTTGAAAGGGAATAATGTCATATTAGTCGATGGCTGATCTTGTTGACAAAGTATAATTTGATCATCTTTAGTGGGATCTCACCTCTCAACAATGTTTTGCATTCATAAGGCACAAATTGAGATATTCTATTAATTTTAATACAAATAAAAGTAATCACCTAATCATATGAAACATATCAACTCAACAAAATTTGATTGAATAAAGAAAATGATTTCACGCCTAGGAAAATAGGATTAACTGTCCACAAGTAAACAGATGCCTAAATCCTGTCTCCTCCATGTTGGTTAACTTAAAACACACTTATCACGTGCATAAAAATTCCACAAACTAACCATCCTAATAACTTCACCATAAAGTAACCTACAATCTGATCCAACTGCCAAACACAAACTCCTGCTATAACTTTCACCACCTTCATCATCAATCACCATCCATACATCCCAATATTAGTTTGGATTCCTCAGCGTATATATCATATAGTATTAAATCCAGCTAAATCACAACCCTTCATCTGGAATTTCAGATTTTGAGCTCTTGTTTTTTTTTCTTTGATGTTGACTTGCTTCCTTTGTCTCTTGATGCCATCTTCTCATGTTCATCATTTCCTTTGGATTTTTTGTGTTCTTCACTCTCCTTGGCTCTTTTCTTTTTTTGACTACCATCTATCACATTTTCTTTATTTCTAGAGGACTTTTTTCTTTTCAAAGGTGTTGCTTCAACTTCTTCCCCATCTGTGATCTCTTTTATAGTTTCTTCCTTGCTTGGTAGCGAATCCGCTCCTTTGGGTGTATCTGTGTAAATAAAATTAGTGGTGCAGAATAAGCAACCATACTGAACTTAATTAACCAAAGATATCTGGAAACAATATAAGAACATACAATATGAATAAACAGCTAGGCCATGCATTTAAGGCAGAAAAAA